>ERZ791833.406-NODE-406-length-22819-cov-29.6591_pt1 | contig 22819 bp, 20 predicted proteins | sample MGYA00510294_ERZ791833 | MGnify/ENA primary metagenome ERZ791833 (study PRJEB30046, sample SAMN00715270) | human gut metagenome | study: EMG produced TPA metagenomics assembly of the A metagenome-wide association study of gut microbiota in type 2...
TTATATAAAAACATTATAAAGCCTTTAGATAGAGTTCGTTATCCCGAACTGAGGTACTATTATGTCTAAAGAATGTTCTGCTCGCACCATCGCTATAATCATAACAACAAATTCATTAATAATAGGTTAATAACATACCTCTCAAACTAATGCCAATTCCTTTCTTTCTATATCATTCCATTTTTCATCATCAAGCAGTATTCTGTCCTGAGCATAATGCAAAACTATATCTTTTCTAGCGTCATCTCTTAAACAACTCTCCCAAGAATCTTTATAAATTTGCTTGATAACAAAGACAACAAAAGCTACTGGCGTCAGTATGGTGGCACAAGGAATCCTTATATCATTACCAATCCCAACATGGAGATGCGCATAAGAATGTATATTGGGCATATATCTTGCGCTATCAACATCATATCTAAAGTATGATACTCTACTATTACATCCTTGCTCAGCTAACATCTGTTCATAATCAGTCTCATACAAAATTTTTAATTGCTGCAAGTCGTCTAAATCTGTAGGAATCTCTTGTTCATCATTGAACGAAAGTAAAAAATCACAGAAAGAGATATAATTGTATGGAGTCTGTATATAAGCAAAACGCAAATCATCATTAGCTTCTTTCTCAAATTGAAAGATAGAACCATCTTCCAATATAAGATTGTAGTCCATATGATTCACAGCCGTATCATACATCAACTTATAGTCATCTTGTTTAGAAACTTTCAAGAAGTCCTCGGAGGCCTTTCTCCAAGACAGGTTCTTGCCACGCAAAAGATTAAGTTTCTTCAATACAATACTTGCATCATGAATAGAGGTTACGAATTTACCGTCTCTTGATTTATTTTGCTTTGACATGGTTTATAATATCATCAAATGACATACCCTCATCTTGTAATTCCTGAATAATTCGCTGAATATCACTAAACTGATTCTGTCTTTTTGCACTACCTCCATAAATAGTTTTAGTACTTTCTTCGCTAGGCTGTCTAAAATGCAGTTTCAAACCTTCTTTTTTTAATTTATCCATTTCTTGCTTACAATAGCTAATAGAATCCTCACCAGAGAGGACAACCCAGCCTTTCGTTCGAGTAATAGCTGTAAACAACCTATTTCTAAGGATAACATTGTTGCGATCATTAAAGATTTTATCTACACCCATGATATATACCATACCAGCCTCATTACCCTTAGCTTTATTCAAAGTTGCCAGCGTAACATATCCTTCTTGCATAAAACTTGTAGTAGTATAGGCAGAATGAAGCAAATTGTATGTACGAATGCCCTTTTCTATCAAAAGATTCGATAAATTATTGTAATACGTACCGATATTTCTATCATCCAAGCAGATTACACAAATATCTTCAGGATTCAATCCTTCTTTATGAATATCATCCACAATCAGTGAACATATATGAGCGCATTCATCAACCAGAGATTTACACCTGATTAATTCTACAGAAAAGCCATACTCTTCATTCATAAAACTCGGAGAGTTTTCTTTGGGACGAGAGATGATCATTTCTGAACCTACAGAAGAATCTCCTTTTTCTACAACAAAGCCTAAGCTTTTCCAATGATCATTATCCGTCAAGCGCTGGAGAACATGTTCATTATAAATGCCCAATCCCAGACAGAATGCAAAAATCAAAGCTACACGTGGATTACGATAACATACATGCAAAGTAATATCCCTATATGGATTGGTCATTTTATTGAAATCCACATAATACTTACCATTGCCATCCTTTCCGAATGTTTCTTTCTCGTCTTGTAAATTAACATCAAATATATTTTGAAAATCATCGTAAGCCCATACTATTTTTTTATTCGCAGACAACATATAGCACAATCTGTAAAAAGACTTTGGGAAATCCTGACCTTCATCTATAAGACTCAAATCGTACTTGGGCTTTAATTCGTTTTTCAACATTTGTGTACAAACAAAATCAAATGGCTGCATTCCATGACCAACAGCACTACTAAATGCAATTGGTGATATTCCATTATCCAAACAGGCTTGGTAATACACACCATTTACACCAGAACCACCCCACCCATGAAGAATATGGATTTTATCCCAATTTGGCTCCCTATTATCAGAAAAATCCCTATAATACCTATCAATGAGTCCATGTATAAGTCCATAAAGCGACTTTGTATAATAAGTATATAGTATTTCTTCATCTGGATTTTGCAAATGATACAAGGCTGCTTTCATGGTTAAAACTATTGTTTTACCAGAACCAGCAAGACCTCTAATGCGTTGTGGTCCTTCAATTGTAACTAAAGCTGTTTTCTTTTGTTCTATGTCAAAAGTCGCCTCTTGATTTTGAATATCATTCAGAATTTCAGATTTAGTTCTTTTACCATTTAGGCCTTTTACAACATTTCTATTTCGCTTTTGAATGACTTTTCTTGTACCTTCAACACAAGTGATTAAATGTTTAAAAATCTCTTGGGAAAGAGTTTCCTGTCTAACTTCATTTAGCAATTTATCTAACTGAGAAAGAGAAACATAAATAAATTCAGAATCTGTTGTATCAAATGTGCTAGACCCATCACAAACTACAACTACAGAAGACAATCCAACATTCAATTCCTTTCGATTTTTACGAAATTGAGCATCCTTGCTCAATCTACTATAAATATTCTCGTAAAGGTCATTAAGATAATCTTTTTCTTGCCTAGAAAGGCTTCTAAAAGTACTCAAACATTTGAAATAGATGACACCACATTGCCGTGAAATCATCATAATTTCTACTTGGCGCAAATCTTCCTGTAAATCACCTCTATACAAGGGAAAATTATAATAGACATGAGTATCATCATCTATTAGTTTTCCAATAGAATCTACAAGTAATTTTGCTGGCCTATCTTGACCTAGTTTTTCTATATCTGCAATTAATTTCATTTTTACTATATATTTACAATCACTATGTAAGCATCCACCCCCTAAGGCAATAGCACTCCATCCCCAGTGTTTACTGGGGATACAGAGAATTTTAAGAAATTAGACTTTTTCGATTTTTAAAGCAGCTTTAACTAAAAGTGCTTCTGTCATCAAGGCATGATACTTCCACTTCAACACATAAATCGGAAGGACACCTTAAAACTCTAGACAGAAAAAGACTCTGTCTTGTCAAACTACTGATAATACAAATGGCGCATAGTATTAATACGTTTTTCAATTTGAAGTTAACTTCTTCAAATCGTAATACATGAGGCGCGTATGCAACGACTTGGTCATGTCATAACCAAGATTCTCTGCTTCTTGCTGTTCCGTCGAAAACAAAAACAAGAATTCATTCTTTTGATAAAAATCCAATGGAACCATACAGTTATAGGCATCAACTATCAAAAAACGACATCCAGTTTTATTTTCTTCATCAATAAACCAAGATTTTATGAAATCCAATAATTCTGACCCTATACCTTGATGACGAAAGTCAACATTAATTCCAAGCCTTCCTATAAGTACAGCAGGATACCTACGCATTCGTTTCTCTCTAGGAATATCATGAGACAGTTTACGACCACGACTATTAGGTATGACATCTACTCTAATACTATCATTAGACAAAGTAAACATACAAACAATGGTTTTAGGATCATCATCCAGCACAAAGCAATAAGTTTTACCAAGCAATTCTGCTTTATAACGCATTGCATCGTGTAGAAAGAAATCATCCAAATCCTCATCTCCACAAGTAAAAGGATGGCAAATTGAAAGAATCTCGTCATCCATCTTTTTAAGTTTACACTTATCTAATAAAAATCCCATAATTACATTCCTGCTTTTTTTAATATAGCACGAGCTATAGCTATTTTCTCAGAAAAATCAACACGCTCTTTACTTTTCATAACCTCATCAGCATTGTTGATAAAGCGCATAGCTTCATCACCATGAAGAGTCGGAATAACCTTTATATCTATTGCCATAATCTAATCTCCTATTATTTAGTTTATATAACTTGCCGCCAAAATTACGCTTTTTTCTTGAATCCACCAAGAAAATCACAAGAAATCTGCAAGTTATCAGCCAATTACTACAAAATCAACAGTGAACTATTAACAGTAAACTATAAACTGCTATTCCCAGGCGGTACCAGCCCGCACAACATGGCGTAGACCTTTGATGGTCCGACAACCATAAAGCGTAGCGGTTCTGAGCACCGGAGGGCGGTTACATCCCTTGCCCTTTTGGAAAGGGCGAGGGCTTGGGAGTGGGTTAAGGACCCTCCCGCTGGGGAGGGACAGGTGGGGCAAATACAGCACTGTAGGGCGGTTACATCCTCTCTTCCCTGAGGGGAGAAGACCGAGATGAGAGGTGGAGCCTTCTTTAATGGTAAAGAAGGACGGGATGATTTTAGAATACACTTCTTACAGAAGAAATAGAGTTGCAGAAAAAATCCCTGTCTCGGCAGAAAGTAATAAAAGAGGCGATTACACAATCGCCTCTTTAATACTTTCTACGATGTAACGAACATCATCATCCGTTACCATCGGACCAGCAGGCAAGCAGACACCCACCTTGAAGATAGCTTCACTAACGCCATTCACGTATGCAGGAGCATTCTGATATACAGGCTGCTTATGCATAGGCTTCCACACTGGTCTTGCCTCAATTTTCTTGCTCAACATGAAGATACGCAATGCCTCCACATTCTCATTCGGCTGACAATCAGTAGTAGGAGAATCCACCATGTGAATCACACCAGCTGCACCACCAACGGCAGTCTTCACAACCTCCTTATACACATTCTCCTGACCCTGAATCTTCAACTTCGGATCAAGAGTTACAGTACAGAGCCAGTAGTTGGAATCATAGTCGGCATTAGGCGCCTCATGCAAGGTTACACCCTCAACATCCTTCAAAAGTTCCTTATACAACTCCTGTACATGCTTATGATGAGCGATGTGATCCTCCAATACTGTCATCTGACCGCGACCGATACCCGCACAAACATTACTCATACGATAGTTGTAACCGATGGCAGTATGCTGATAGTAAGGATAAGCATCACGAGCCTGAGTAGCATACCACATCACGTTGTTCTTGCTCTCGGCATCCTGGCAAATCAAGGCACCTCCACCAGAAGTAGTAATCATCTTGTTACCATTGAATGACAACACGCCAAACTTACCGAATGTACCCAGCACCTGACCTTTCCATCTGGAGCCACAACCCTCAGCAGCATCCTCCACTACAGGGATACCATACTTTTCTGAAATCGCCATAATCTTATCGCAATCGTAAGGCATACCATAGAGAGCAACAGGAACAATCGCCTTAGGATACTTACCCGTCTTCTCCTTACGATCGATAATCGCCTTCTCCAGCAACTCCGGATCCATATTCCATGAATCAGGCTCCGAATCGATGAAGACAGGAGTAGCATCGAGATAAGTAATAGGATGAGAAGAAGCACAGAAAGTAAAACTCTGAACGCAAACCTCATCACCAGGACCTACGCCACTAGCCAGCAAACCCAAGTGAACAGCAGCAGTACCAGCACTCAGCGCCACCACCTCACGAGACAACTCAGAGCCATCGCTTTTCTTAGAAACGAAAGCCTTGAGGTCATCCTCAAAACCATTCACATTAGGTCCCAGAGGCACTACCCAGTTGGTATCAAAAGCCTCCTTCACGTATTTCTGTTCCTCACCAGTCTCGCTCATGTGAGCCAGACAAAGATAAATAGTCTTTCTTTCTTCCATTTGTATATTGTATTTAAAGTTTATTTATTAACTATCAGTCCCTTATCCCCCGATAGCACCCCTTCCACCCCAGGCGGGTCCATCCCGCAAAACCTGGCGAAGACCGCTTTGGTCTGCCAGCCATAAAGCGTAGCGGTTCTGAGCACCAGAGGGCGATTTTTCCATCTTCCGAAAATATACTCACAATTATGGAGCATCAGATATTTCTTTCGCCACAACATAACGATACATCAACTAGCTTTTACCACATTGCAGGAATAGGCTTGGCTGGAACACCAACTACTTTCATATCATTTTCTATATTATTAATCACCGCAGCTCCCGCACCTATAGTACACCAACTACCTATTTTTACACATGGGATAGCGCAAGACCCTACCCCCATCAAAGTACCTTCCCCTATATGAACCTGACCGCATAAGGTTGCATGAGGAGCAATATGACAATAATCACCAATCACACACTCATGATCTACAGATGCACCCGTATTAATGATACAATGTCTTCCTATTACTACATCAGCATTGATGATAGCACCAGGCATAACAACAGTACCCTCTCCAATTTTTGCAGAAGGAGAAATAACAGCAGATGGATGAATGGCAATACCGAACTCACAATGGAGCTTTTCAACTATTTTCTTCCGTATGGCATTCACTCCAATACTAACTATCATTGGAGACAATTCAGTTTCTCCATGCAATACTTTCGTACCTGCAAGTTCATCTAACATAAGATTATCATCAACAAAAGCGTCGACTTTGTCCCCTGTGGCCTCTATAATTTCCTTGATCACTTTACCATGACCACTTGCACCAAATAAATACATATATCACGTTATTTAATTATGTCCATTGAAATACTCCATAGTAGCTGCATTTCCACTAGTTGTATTTATATCAGCTCTGCACAAGACCTTCTTAATAGTAATGAATATTACTTTTAGGTCTGTCAACAAAGAGAGATGATCCACATACCACACATCAAGTTTAAATTTCTCTGTCCATGATATAGCATTCCTTCCATGACACTGAGCCCAACCAGAAATGCCAGGCCTTACTTCATGTCGTCTAGCTTGCTCTTTACTATAAAGAGGAAGATATTGAACCAAGAGTGGTCGAGGTCCAATCAAAGCCATATCCCCCTTAAGGACATTGATTAACTGAGGTAATTCGTCAATCGAAGTTGAACGAACAAACTTACCTACCTTAGTCAATCTATCTGCATCAGGTAACAAGTTGCCACTAGCATCTCTTTCGTCAGTCATGGTCTTAAACTTAATGACCTTGAATATTTTCCCATCTTTACCAGGACGTTCCTGAAAGAAGAATGCTCCAGCACCCTTATTTGCAAAATGCAACCAGATAGTTACAACAATCAGGATTGGGCTAATGCATATCAATGCGATTAAAGAAATCCAGAAATCAAAGAATCTTTTAAAAAAATATTTATACATTGGATCTTATTATTTATAGTATATTCTCTTTCACTACTATTCAACAAAACAGGGCGATTCGATCTTTGAAATAGTTGAATTATAGTCTTTTATGCAGCATTTTGCAATGAAACGGACTTGATTTTATAACTTTGCAGCCAAAAATAACTGGCTACTATGTTTCAAGACAAATACGTTTTCGCTCAACTTACTGCATTTCTGAATAGAACTCAGTTCAACAACTACGTACGCAAGTATGATGGCAACCGCTATGTGAAGCACTTCACTTGCTGGAACCAGCTTCTTGCAATGATGTTCGGTCAACTGAGCAATCGTGAGAGATTACGTGACTTGATAGTTGCATTGGAAGCTCATCGAGCTAAGCAATATCATTTGGGGCTTGGACGTAATACTATCGTAAAGACAACTCTTGCTTATGCTAATCAGACTCGTGATTACAGGATTTTCGAAGACTTTGCATTCTATATGATGAAGGAAGCTTGCGAAAAGCGAGAAACCAACATTTTGAATATACCAGGCAAGAAGTATGCTTTTGATTCGACAACAATTCCGTTGTGTCTTGCAACTTTTCCATGGGCAAAGTTCAGAAGTAAGAAAGGAGGAGTCAAAACACATGTCTTATATGACATAGAAGCTCAAGTTCCAGCTTTCTGTACTGTGACCGCAGCATCAAAGTATGATTCTACTGTAATGTCTTCAATCCCGTATGAGCCAAACAGTTACTACATCTTGATAATGCTTATGATACTTTCAAGGAGCTCTATAAGATTCATTTTACAGGTTCCTACTATGTAGTCAGAGCCAAAACGAACATGAAGTACAAAAGATAAAATGGAAGCGAAGAATGCTGTACGCATACAGATTAGTGCTGCCATTATCACTTATTGTCTCGTAGCTATTGTTCACCATGATATGCAATTGAAACCGCTCGACATATGAAGTTTTGCAGATTCTAAGTATTTCATTGACGGACAAAACCCACCCAAGAGATCTATTTGATAAGACTATTTTCAACGATGTCAAAGAACTCGATTATCCCCTTTTTAAGGGACTATTTGATTAACCAACCAACGTATCCAATTTTTATCAAGCGCTAATACTTCTCTTTATATCATTCTATTCCTTACAAGAAGCAAAAAGAACTCTGCGAAGACCACATTATAAACCAACTAAAATATCCCTATCAAGAAAGGTTGCTATTACACTTCATTCTAGTTTGCTTACCCCCAAAGCGGCAACTAAAGAAACAAAAACACACCTTCTTTAGTTATTCGACATAATGTCTGCTGGCACAAGAGATTCATATGCCCCATCTTTACAATCAAAAATTATTGTGCCAGTCTCAAGACATTCGGTAGTATGCCACATACCTTTTGGAACCATATAAAAAGGACATGCGCCACCTGCTTCTATAATATCCTCGCGAACAAGTTGCCCTTTTTCATCATAATACTTTTGGCGCAACTTTCCTCTTATCACAGCCACAGTCTCTGTTGTTTTCATATGACGATGAATAGCCACTTCTGTTCCTGGCTCCATAGCATTCAACATACGTTGACTTTGGTCATCTGCAGACGTTCGCATATCCATACCCATTCTCAAACGTGGTGATTTGCGAGCCTCTTCGCTCAATGCGTCCAATATTTCCTTATCAATAAACATATGCTTTACAATTAAGATTAAAACAAATTATTATAGAAATCTACCCATGCTTGGGTAACAATTTTGCAGTCGAAGAATTGTTCTACCCTTCTTCTACCAGCAATACCATGCTGTTTGCGCATTTCAGGATGCAGATAATATTGCTTCATGCAAACGTATAATCCAATTGCATCGTTCACTCTACATCTGAGACCAGTCTCATTGGGCACACTTGCGTCGCATACGCCATAAGCATCTGAAGTAATTACAGGTAATCCTAAGGCTTGTGCTTCTATAACACTCATGCCAAAACCTTCACGCCATGTTGGCAACACAAACACATCGCCACCCTGCAATGCATCATAAGGAGCATTTGTACGTCCTGGATAGAAGTAGTTCTCACCTTTCTTGAAATTGGCAAAGTTAGATACCATCTCGTCATACCCTTCTTCATCACTACCATAGAGCAATAATTTTGCTTTAGGGCATTCTGGAACAAGCCTGTTAAAAGCATCGAATAACTCGCCAATACCCTTGTCGTGATTCAGTCTGCCAAGAAATATAAATACAACATCATCACTCTTAAAGCCAAATTTGTCGCGTTCGTTCTTACGTACACCATCTGAGATATTGAATTTCTCAAATTTCACTCCACAAATAGAACCATAAGCTAAAACGCAACTATTCTTTTCTTTAACTATTCCTTCCTTTATTAGAAATTGTCGTTGCCCCTCTCCATCCACAAGAATATGATTGTCAAGAGTAGCTATCAATTTATCCATCAACTTCAACATCATGCGCATTACTCCCATGCGAGTTGCCCACACCTGCCCTGTATAGATATGTATACGCAACTTAACACCAGCCAACCAAGAAGCAATAGCAGTGAGAAGTCCTGCTTTGGGAGTAACCGAATGTACAGAATCGAATTTATTTTTCTTAAAAATTTTATACAGAGCAACGAGAGCCTTCAAATCTTTCTTCAGACTGATTTTTCGTTCTATAGATACATTGATGAAGTCTATCTTCATACCGTTAAAAAACGAATCATCATAATTATCAGGGAAATTAGCAATTAACGACACATCATACGTTTTGGTAAGACTTTCTAAGTGGTTTACCAAAAAGGATTCAGCTGAACCAGGAATCGCTACAACAAAAGCTATTTTCTTTTTTTGCATAATGATTTATTATAATATTATTTACGAGTTCACCGGTGTCCAATAAAACAGGGCGATTCGATCTTTGAAATAGTTGAATTATAGTCTTTTATGCAGCATTTTGCAATGAAACGGACTTGATTTTATAACTTTGCAGCCAAAAATAACTGGCTACTATGTTTCAAGACAAATACGTTTTCGCTCAACTTACTGCATTTCTGAATAGAACTCAGTTCAACAACTACGTACGCAAGTATGATGGCAACCGCTATGTGAAGCACTTCACTTGCTGGAACCAGCTTCTTGCAATGATGTTCGGTCAACTGAGCAATCGTGAGAGATTACGTGACTTGATAGTTGCATTGGAAGCTCATCGAGCTAAGCAATATCATTTGGGGCTTGGACGTAATACTATCGTAAAGACAACTCTTGCTTATGCTAATCAGACTCGTGATTACAGGATTTTCGAAGACTTTGCATTCTATATGATGAAGGAAGCTTGCGAAAAGCGAGAAACCAACATTTTGAATATACCAGGCAAGAAGTATGCTTTTGATTCGACAACAATTCCGTTGTGTCTTGCAACTTTTCCATGGGCAAAGTTCAGAAGTAAGAAAGGAGGAGTCAAAGCACATGTCTTATATGACATAGAAGCTCAAGTTCCAGCTTTCTATACTGTGACCACAACATCAAAGCATGATTCCACAGCAATGTCTTCAATTCCGTATGAGCCAAATAGTTACTTCATTTCGATAGGGCTTATGATACTTTCAAGGAACTTTATAAGATTCATCTTATAGGTTTCTATTATGTAGTCAGAGCCAAAACGAACTTGAAGTACAAAACGGTAAAATGGAAGCGAAGAATGCTGTACGCATACAGATTAGTGTTGCCATTATCACTTATTGTCTCGTGGCTATTGTTCACCATGATATGCAATTGAAACGTTTTGCAGATTCTAAGCATTTCATTGACGGACAAAACCCACCTAAGAGATCTATTTGATAAGACTATTTTCAACGATGTCAAAGAACTCGAATATCCCCTTTTTAAGGGACTATTTGATTAATTAATTAACGTGTCCAATTTTTAGCAGACATTAATGTTACGAGTTTTTTATAACGCCATCAATTATAGGCTTACAATATTTCAAAAACTCATTTGTTTCTTTATTATTAGCCTTGCGACCTCGTTTAAATAAAAGACTATCAATAGACATAAAATGGAAGAATATCAAGCTATAAACATACTTTAAGGCAAAGATAAATGTTTGTCTATAGTTCTTTTCTACAAAGTATTTTTTTACATATAAATAATAATTCTTTTTAATCTTTTGCTTGGTTACAGAATCTAATTCTGAATAATAATAAAGTACTTCATTTAATATAAAGAACTTTGGATTAAAAGACAAATATTTTTCAAGAAAATCTTGATCTTCCCCTAATCTTAAAACTGAATTATAGCTACATTTTTTAGCTATTTCAGCACGATATAATGAAGAAGCATGAACGGGATGATTTCTTCCATTAAAAATGTTTTTCCCCGCATTTATTGCACCTCTAACAAGTAGTATATCGGTCTTTATTCCAAAAGAACAAAGAGCACTTGTAACCAAAGAATAATCTTCATGTTGCTCAAGGAAATGAACTTGAATTCTAATTTTATCAGGGTGTACCAAATCCTCAGCATCCAACATGCCAATATACTTACCCTTACAAATTTCCAAGGCTTTTTGACGAGCAACCGCACGACCAAAATTTCTATCCATATGATATATAACAAATCGATTATCTTCTATAGAATCAAGATATGCTGCTGTTTTATCAGTAGATCCATCATCTACGATAATACATTCCCAATTACTATAGTTCTGTCTGATCAGAGACTCTACTGATGCCTTGATTAGGGGATATCCATTATATACCGGCATCATTATCGAAACAAGTGGTTCCATAACTTATTTATTTTTTAAACAGGGTTTGACACAAAAGTAAATAACTAATAACGCTAAAAATGGAGTAATGCTTATAAACGACTGGTAAGAAATAGTTGTCATAAACATACCATTCACAACATAAAGGTACATTATACCACCAACCATACTACGATTAATAAAATATGAATAAGTTTTTGAGGCGAGGAACGCCAAAAAACATCCACCAAAAAGAACTCCCAACCAACCTCCATCTAATATAAAAGGAAGCAGAGCGGTTGTGTTATTATTAAACATAACAGTATTTGTCATACCAATATCAACGAAATCTTGCACATAAAGATTAAGATAATAACTAGGAATCTTCTCTGAAGTCATTTGAATGGCCTTCAATATATACATCAATGGCTCAGTGACAGGTGACAAAGTCATCATACCATAATGATATGACTCTAAACCATAATCGTATGGATTAGCTAATATATAATCCAAGAAAGAAAACGATCCTGAAAAATATGTAATAAGAGAGTTCAACATATCACCCCCACGAACAGAAACCGTCATAAAAATTATACCTGCAATACCTACATAGATAGGCAACTTCATAGTTTTTATATTAAAGCTACTATATACAGTACTCATGAACAAATATATCATGAGAAAACAGAATATTGATCCACGCCCAGAAGACAATACAGATAAACTCAATACAATAACAAGTGAATTAATTAGATGTCCCTTTGACTTGTTATTGAAATACAGATAGAGGGACATTATCATAAGCGAGTTGAGAATAGCCACAGGTACCGTTTTTGTGAAAAAACCAGCATCAGAACCAAAATATACAGAAAACCGATAGGCTCCAGCATTGCCCGACAAGATAGCCTCCATTCCCAACAATAGCATTGGAGCAAGTATCATTAAACATAACACCTCAACTATAGCAATACGTTTGTTTACCTTTTTCATATTACCATGGTAATCTAAAGGATTCTGGATTTGACTTGCTTTTCTTATCTGTATCGCATAACTACAAATATTAAAAGACAACAAAAAGAGTATAGAATATATATGTACTATTGGAACTGGAGGACGCAAACCTATAGGATTAATAGCAGCAATCGAAGCAAAGATACACCATATTGCCGTCGTCAAGAAGATTGCATTACATAAGTATCCATATTTTCTCTTAAATATTTTGCCAGATATTATTAATATCACGGCATATATTAGTATAAATACATGTTCCATATAATATTATTTGCGCAATAATGCGAACAATCTAAAATAAGTTAATATAAAACGAATGTGTTCTGAAAACTTTATACTTTTCGAAAAAAACATAACCTTGTTAATCTCTGGGTAACATGAAGCCCACATCTTATAGTATACATACTTATTCGTAAGTGGAGCTATTTGGTGTCGAGCCTCATATTTCTGACGACACACTTGAATAGGATACTTCTCAGTCAACCCTTTTCGTTCCAATGCACTCATTACTATATTTGTATTCGCTACAGCTTGTTTCCATCTCAGAACACATTTTTCTTCTGTAAAAACTCTACATATAGATTCTACATTACAGAAGTAATAATATAAAGGCTTACTTATTGTTACCACCTTTTTTGCAAATGCCGTGAGTTGCATACTGAGCACACGATCCTCAAACATTGCATAATTTGGATAATGTATCTCATTTTCATAAAGTGAATGTTTCACTAATCTTGTCCAAATATTAATATAAACAAATAGATTGTTCTCTTCTGTATTGTGGAGAGTTGTATAGTACGGACGATGTGTTACACCATCGCTTACAAAAAAGTCACATATTGTCATGTCAGCATTCTCACGAACAGCTATCTCATACATTACTTGATAAGCATCTGTTGAAACCCAATCGTCACTATCACAATGTGCTATATATTCACCTTTTGCAGCTTTAATACCTGTTTGTCTTGCTGCAGGCAAACCTTTATTAACCTCGTGATTCAAAATATGTACATGGCTTTTACGTTGAGGATACTCGTTAATAACTTTCAACAAAATATCTACACTGTTATCTTTTGTGCAGTCGTTGACAAAAATGAACTCCATATCTTCTAATGTCTGTTCGAACAGTGAGCGAGCGCATCGTTCGATATATTTTTCGACACCATAAACAGGAATAATTACACTTACTTTTATCATATTATTTCTTTTCAAAAAACTTTCCAACAAAAGGTATTGCTGTAAGATAATATTTCTCAGATTTGTTAAACAAGAAGGTCAGCGATAGTAACGCTGTTAACGATATTGAATAAATTGTACTAATAATCAAAGACTCAAAACCGTTATCAAAAAAATTGCTAATGTATGAAGTTGATACCAATATCACAGCGGTTATTAAAGCTAATTTCAAAACCACTTCTAATGTATATTGTCGGATATTTAACTCTATTAATTTTTTCATATAAATAGTTCGTGCAATTGCCCCAACAATATTACCCGCAGTCCATATAGCAAGAGCATAGTTAGCCGAGCCGTAATACTTAAGCTCAATAAACATCAGAGGAATAACTATAAACTTTATGCAACTTATCATTATTTGATGAGTGCGAATTTTACCTGTAGCATGAACAGCCTGCATAAGAGGCGTTTGAAATGTATCAAAAATATAATACACCATGATGATTTTAACGAATGTAGAAGCCATAGCTGGATACTTTCCTAACCATATTGTTAAGATATAATCAATATTAATCACTACAGGTACCGCAATGAAAAACATCATAATAAACGAAATCTTTGATGCTGCAAATACTAATTTATAAAAGTAGTTCATGTCTCCTGCAGCATATGACTTTACAACTTGTGGTTGATAAGCTTGGGCTATACTTGTAGAGAAAGACAGCAAACCAGAGTTTATTTGATTAGCAATACCCAATGCTGCATTTGCAACCAAACCAACAAACATATTGAAGAAGATGCTTATACTCTGTTGTGTGCAAACATCTGCACTATTCACAAGGAGACTCCATCCTGAATAAGAAGAAAATTCCTTAACATACTTAGTGTCCCAATAATTTATATAATTTGTATCCATAAATTTCTTCTTACAATAGTACACATAACATACAAAAACTACAATTGCAGAAAGGCAAAGCAAACCACCATAAACAACGAGTTTATCAAAAGATGTATTCGCCAAATAAAATGCAATACCCAGTTTGAAAGCTACCTCAATAATACTCAAAGCAGCATAAAAGTTCATGCGCTCATGTGCAATAATATTTGAGTGGAATGGAGTTTGAATTACACTTATACAAAACGTTAAAACCGAAAATTGAAAGAGAATATTAGCAGCATAAATTCTATTTTCAGGTATATTGAGTTGTGTATTGAGCACCCATACGCCAATAATCTCTAAAACAAATAACAATATAGCAGAAAGTATCACATGACAATTAATAGCCATAGAATAGACTTTATGTAAGCCTTGTTTGTTATTTCTACCTAACTCAAAAGTCAAATATCTAGATGTTGCATTTGTTAAAGCAACTCTTAAAAAACTAAAGAAAATCACAACACTACCTACAATATTGTAGATACCAAAATCTTCAACCCCAAGGTTTTTAAGAACAATTCTTGTCACATACAAATTTACAATGAGTACAAGAATCATTCTTATATACAAGTAAATCGCATTACTAACTATTGCATTGGTTCTATTTTGCATACCCAATTATCTTAAAGCCTCTTTTAAATAATCTACAGACTGCTTTTTCAATTCATTTATACGTTCTCTCTTTAACGCATAATCAATTGTAGGAAGTACCACATCTTCTAAAGGAGTATTTTTAGCCAACAAGCACTCTTCCATATCCATTTTCTGTAAGAGAGATTTTTGACGATTGTCTAAAGTAGCTTCGTCATTTATCAATGAAATGAAGTTCTTCTCAAAATTAACAGAGAAGGCTGTTCCATGAAAAGATGTAGTAACCACAAACTTTGAATTATAAATTAGATTTAAAAACTCTGCAGGTCCAATATTAGAGATATTACACCATTTTTTGTCTATCATATTCTTAGGACCATCTATTATTACAACTTTACAACCTGTTTGTTCTTTTATTTTATCGATAAGTTCCTTAACATATGGATATGGATTGAACTTATATTTTAAGATATAACAAAAAATGTATTCCCCTTCTACTATAGGTTTCTTATTAAAGTATTTTGTCCAATCATTCTTAGATAGAAGAAAAGTTGGATCCAAAGTCACAGGTACATCATGTCCTAAAAGCTCATTACATATATTAGAAACTTCTCTTACAGAAATATATTCAAACCTTTTAAGCCACTTTTGGTAACTTTTCTTATAATCAAAAGGTATTTCTGAAATCGAGAAGCTTGATGAATATGAAATCTTCTTTCGGTCATTCGGTACCCAAGACAGAAGAAAAGATGTATCATTTCCTACAAATTCTGGATTCCAAATTTGATCGCTTCCTGCAATATAAATATCAAAATTAGGTATATCCGCAATCAAATCATCTGCTGTTGCATAGTGTCTAGTAAAGTTAACGTACTTATCATAGAAACTACGAAACAAAGCTTGTCGCTTTTGTGCTGTCCTAAATATTATCATATTTATTCTAACTCTTAACTTCTCTAAAAAAGAAGATAGTGTAAATTTGGGGTGTATTGTGCTTATATTCAGATGAGATTTTCCTGTAGTTAAATGCAACTTATTAGGATAGGCATAATCAATTACAGTAGGGGAATATCCTATTTTTTTCAGATAATTATGTAATGCTACAGTCTGCAAGTATGACCCAAAATTATCAATCGCGTGCATTGTTATAATGCCAATTGTTTTCTTCATAAGTGTCTATATTATTAATTAATAATGTATTAAGTTGTATAGCTTTTTTATTCCTGCTTCAGCATATGCAATTAACTTTTGAACATTCATCATTAAGCTAAATAAAGGGCTATCTAATTTAAAACCTTTACGGAGATATTCCATTACGAGCGGCTTCATGAACTTTGCTTGTGCATTTTTCTTCATTTGCCCTTCAGCAACAATCTCGAGAGAATGTTCTACAAGAGTAACATCTTTCAGACCTTCAACAATCTGACAACCCTTTTTCGTAAAAGATACCAAAGCACTTACTCCCTTTTGATCTTCTTTATAGGTATTTCCCCAAAGATCTCCAATACGTATATCAGCAGATGATCTATCATACTTATATTTACATTGTTTTTCACATTGGGGACCTAAACAAATGTCGCCAAGGAAAAGCTTGTAAAACAAGTCTCCTTGAGACATTCTTGATTGTATGAAAGTTTTTTTTCCCCTTATTAACAGATTATAACTATCATGCCAATCTATCGGTTTAGACGTTTTTTCACCATCCATACCCATTAACCAAGAATCATGCCATCCGTATTCAAATTTATTTCTCCATGAAGCATAAGTAACCTCTCCTATCTTTGGTTCCAACATTTTTATATATGCTTTCCATGCTAACATAGATGGAACACAATGACAATAGAAATCCATAAGGATAAAATTATCCTCACAACGAAACTTACGTATCATTCTTCGAAATGAATCTATTTGGCAAGGAGTTCCTGTAACAAGGTACTTTTGACCTTTACGTTTAATGTTCTTGAATGCTTCTTCTGTATAACTCTGTATGTATTTACTTCCAATTGATTGTACAAACTCCTCAACTGTAGTAGCAATATAGTGCTCTGCTCGTTGCTCCTTAATGTCATAACGACATCCTACGGCTTGATAACCTTGTTCTATTAGCTGCTTACCAATTTCAAAACCTATACCTCCACTTGAACATTTCCGGCGTACGGCTTCATTATTGCTCCAAGCTGCCCATGACTTTATATCTATCTCATCTGTTTTTAATGATCGTTCCTTATGATTGAACGCACAAACATCAAGACAAATTCCACACTCATTACACTTTTCAAACTCGTCAATATATGGTGCGTAGAATCCATCCTCATTGAGCCGTATCTTGATTATCTTCTTACTACAACTTGTGGCACATACTCCACAGCCATAACAGTGTTTAATTATTGATACATTTTTCATTATTTACGTTTTATCTTTTTCTATATAAATTATATCCATCTATAGTATATTGTATATATATCTTTGGGCACACTTTTTTAAGTAGGCTCAATATTATTTATCCAACGCCTCATACTTACTATGCTTACTCTTGTATTCCGGCACAATCTCCTTCATCTTCTTTACAATAGCCATATCGTCATAACGAAGTGAAATATCATACAAATCTTTTTCGTTCTGAAGAGCAAGTTTATAAGGGTACTCTCTTACCGCTGCCACCTTTATTTTAGGATGAACTGTCGGTTTAGTCTGCTCTGCATCATTAAGAACCTCCTCATAAAGTTTCTCTCCATCACGTAGACCTGTATATTTAATTTCAATATTCTTAGCACCAGAAAGCTCTATCATGCGCTTCGCAAGATCAGCAATACGAACAGGTTCACCCATATCAAAGACAAAGATTTCTCCACCCTTGCCCATTGTTCCTGCTTCGAGAACAAGACGGCAAGCTTCAGGAATAAGCATAAAGAAACGGATTATGTCTTTGTGGGTTACCGTAACAGGACCACCTTTTCTAATCTGTTCCTTGAATATAGGAATAACACTACCATTTGAACCAAGGACATTGCCAAAACGAGTGGTGACAAATTGTGTAATACCTTTCACTTCACCATCTTGTATCACTTTATTGAACGCCTGGCAATATATCTCACAGATACGCTTACTACACCCCATAACATTCGTTGGATTTACAGCCTTATCTGTTGAAATCATCACAAACTTCTTAGTACCATACTTTACAGCTAAATCAGCAATAACACGAGTACCAAAAACATTATTTTGTATAGCCATTGCAGGATTGTCCTCCATCATTGGTACATGCTTATAAGCTGCTGCGTGGAAAACGAACTCTGGTTTATGAACAGAGAAAATCTCTTCCATTTGCGATTGGTTAGTAATAGAACCAACAATAGTCCACACCTTCAAATCTTTATGGTTACGAGCCATATAAAGACGAACATCGTGCATAGGAGTCTCAGCCTGATCAACCAAAACAAGGTCAGCTGGCTTGAACGTTGCTACCTGGCGTGCCAATTCTGAGCCAATACTTCCCGCTGCACCAGTGATAAGAATTCGACGTCCAGTAAGCATTTCCTTTATGGCATTCATATCGACCTCAATCTTATCACGAGGCAGCAAATCCTCTATGTCAACATCATGCAACTGTGTATGTGAGAATGCCGATTTACCATCCCATTCCTCGGCAGACGGCATCATCATAATCTTAATCTTTGCAGCAATAAGGGCATTAATAAGACTCGCACGATGTGTAAACCGTTGAGACTGAAAAGGAGATACCAATAGTACTTTCACACCATTCTTTTCCATCGTCTCTACAACATTATCATCATCAGAATAGATTTTTTCTCCCATTAACCAAGATGACACCTTGGTCTTTTCTGTTGCTATAAATCCCGAAATACGATAACGTGAAGGGGATTCAGAACGGATACTTTTAGCCAACGCTACTCCACCTTGCATACTGCCATAAATAAAGGCATTAACCGATTCTACTCCTTTACCATAATTATCATGCAATATCTTAACCATTATGCGGAGAGACCACATAAACATAGTTGCAGTAATAAAGATCTGCACACCACTAAAGAAACGAGGAGTACATATATAAGGCGTCAACCAACAATGCACTTGTATCTGATGAAATACACATACTGCAAAACTGGCAGTAAAAGAGGAATAAGCAACTCGACGCAAATCTACGAATGACGAGAAGCGCAATACTCCATTAAACGTATGGAACAGAACAAATGCAACCATATAAATTGCAAGACAGATTACCATTCCCAATAACACTCGGTTTAGATTCACTATAAGATCGTCCAAACCATGTTGCAAATAGTACACAAAAAGGCCAGAAGCTATAACTATGACACTATCATAAGCCAAAATACACCAATACGGTAGTGCACTCTTTGAGAAACACCACTTACTAAAGTTTTGAAGTAAATTCATTATATTAAAAAATTGTTTCGTAAAATCTTCTAAATTCTCAAATTACTTAACCAGGACTTTTGCAGAATCCTCTTTTTGTTACTTATATCAAATCCATTATTGCCACCGAATCATCCTTCATCTTAACTAAAAGATTCTTCTTTTCTTTAACTATTTCTTCTAATGTCTCTATATGTTTTTCTGCAGCTTTAAAAATATCATTTCTCTCATAGAACCCCATTACTTCCTTTGATTTATCTTCGTTGTCTAAGTGAAATTGCCCATCTTTTATAAATAAGGCAAGATCTTTCACGTTGATTCTATTAAATGATCCTATCAATTTTCTCACAATAGAATTTTGTATATGCAAATATCGGACAACACTAGATCTAAGAGTATTTCTATGGAATATAAGGTACCCATCTGAAGATTTTGCTACAAACGAGTCTGTAAGTTGCAGATAATTAAAAAAAATATTTTCTGATCTAGACAAGCTTTTATCGTTAATCTTTACCAAATCTTCAATGTATTTTTTCAATCTAGGAATTAAGAAATACTGAAGAAAGCAACTTTGGTCTAACTCTTCACACAGCCCCCAAAACGTAATACGTTCAGTTTTAGCTTTATTTCGAAATTTTTCAGAATATATTTTCTTCTTAGTTTCCTCTCTAGAATGAGCTATGTATGATGAAGCAAAATACTCCTGAAGAGAACGATGAGGAAAGACGTAAGAAGTACCATCCTGTACCAAAATCGAAATGGCTACACTCAAATCGTAAATGATGTCATCTACAGTACAATCTACTTTCAAACGTTCAATGAGTTTTGGCAAAATATCATGTAAATACTCAGGGGAAAACTCATACGTTGACTGCATATATGATATGAAACAAAACGCTTCTAACAATCGCCTTATTTCATCTTGACTAAGTTGTGATTTCTTATCATGTTGATAACCGCCAGCTTTACTCTTCGCATCATGCTTGGAGTGTAATGTATCAAAAACATTATAATAAAAGCTGCTTACATGTTTCGGTAATTCAGGGTGCTCATTATAAGTCAGAATAAACATCGACAGCAGTAAAGGACTGCTCATATACCGCATAAAAGGATTTCTTTTAGATTGGTCTAACAAATAGGGTATCCAGTTCTATGTTCCACTTTTTAATATTGTAATATAATTCCAAAGCTTTGATATTTAAAGTGTTACATGTTTGAAATGAACTGTTTTTTATCATAAAATAGCGATGTATAATTGAGGGTGTGTCTGTTGCTTGCATAACATCTGATTCTCATAATGTTAGAAGAAGTACAAGCTTCTTTTTAACTCGAAAATTGGAACACAAAACTGGACACCCTATCTAACAAATCCTTTATCTTTATCGCCAATTCTTTATCTTCTTCAGTACCATTGCCTAATTGTTTATCAATGAATTCAAAGACCTGAGTATCTGAAAGCTTGCATACATGATAATTCTCAAATCTTTCTAATGTCTCAGCATTAGCACCAGGGCGTGAAGTCAAGAGATAAGAATTCTGAGGATAGCAATCGAAGAAATTCTCCAGACTATGGGTAAGAGCATCTTTTTGCTCGATAGCAATCTCATCATAACCATCAAGCAAAAACATAAACTTCCCTGTCTTTAACATGCTATTGAATATCTTTTCATTCTGAGATTGTTTAAGACTAAACACTTTATCTGCGACAAAGTCTTTAAAACTACCATCAAATCCTTTGAGTTTTCTCAGCTCTATAACCAGAGGAATCTTGCTTGACTTGTTGCATGCTGATAAAAACAGATGCCGAAGAATCATCGTTTTACCGCATCCGGCATGTCCAAGAAGTGTTATGAAGTTATGCTCTGCAAATAGCTCTTCCGGATTATCAGGTACTTGCATCTCTTTATTTCTTCCTTCCAAAGAAAGAGGAAAATAGACATCATAGAAATCACGTCGCTCCTCACTAAAGAGAAACGTCTTAATTTTAGAATACTTCTCGACAAAATTACCGATATAAGAATAAATGTCGTCCTTTAAGGTCTGCTTACATTCGTCAGTAACATCTCGAAGTAAGTTAATAATACCATCCGTAATTTTGGGTGCCAAGGATGCTAATAATTTAGATTCTATTATATACTCTACCATATGTCTTAATTTTTAAAAGGTAGGCTCCACACCAAAAGCGAAAAGTAGCTCATAAAAAATGCTAGTGGTGCTTCGCCTACCGAATAATATTGTTATTGTTTCGAAAACCTACCCGTCCTTCCTTACCGTTAAGGAAGGCTCCACCTTTCTCACCAAGCCTCTCTTACCTCAGGAACGAGAGGATGGAACCGCCCTCCGGTGCTCGAAACCGCTACGCTATAAGGTTGGCGGACCATCAAAGGTCTTCGCCAAATTGTGCGGGATGGGACCGCTAGGGGCAATTACTACTTGAAGTTTACTTTAAATCCAAGTAATCATTGCCATCAACCTCAATCTCATCAATGTGGTTACCTATGACAACTTCAAATCTCTTAAACAGAGAGAAAATTTCATCTAAAGTAATGTCTTTCAATGGACAAAACTTTACATATTTATTCTCTATTTTATCCTTGCAAACAAAAACAATATTACCTTGCGGCTGTATTTGTTGACCAGAAATAAAAATAGAGCATCCATAACACTCATATCTATCACCATCGTATTGCTCATACGAATCAACTAAATAATTCTGCAAAGAAGACTGGTGAAAATCAGAAACATCTGCAGCAGCTGTTCCTTTGTAAGTATCCGCTCAACGCCGTATTGCATATCTCAAAAAAATATTGTACCTTTGC
>ERZ791833.410-NODE-410-length-22606-cov-44.2399_pt1 | contig 22606 bp, 22 predicted proteins | sample MGYA00510294_ERZ791833 | MGnify/ENA primary metagenome ERZ791833 (study PRJEB30046, sample SAMN00715270) | human gut metagenome | study: EMG produced TPA metagenomics assembly of the A metagenome-wide association study of gut microbiota in type 2...
CGCATCTCCTTCGCCTCATTGTCACCGATTACAACCTCGGCGAACTTTGGCTTGCCGTTTAATTGTTTCTTGCCTTGTACCATAATTTGAAAAATTTAAAATCATGGTGCAAAGGTACGAAACTTTATCTAGGCGCACAATACGGCTTTCACCGAATACTTACAAAATGTCTATACATAAAATATAACATTACGAAATTATTCCTGCTTTAACACCTTTTAAAGCATTACTTATGTAACTCTTCCCATATTCTTTATAACAAACAGAATAAATAAGAAGCATAATTAACATATTGATAAAATTCTTAATTTTCCATTGTAGCGGAACATAACTACGCTTTAAAAGCCAGATATTATTTCTAAATTTATAAAAACTACGAATCGGAGCAGATTTGATAATCTGATACCCCAAAACATTTCTAGTCTTCATTCCTATCGTATGGCAAAGTAAAGACTTTCGTGTCATATAAATATTATATCCTTTACTTTTTGCTCTCCAACACCATTCATGATCAACATTGTCTATAAATAACTTCTCATCCATCAGTCCTATCTCATCTAACGCAGCTCTACTTGTCAACATGCCAGAACTTATAATACTAGAGACCACTCCAGTAGTATTATCTTTTAAAATAGATTTATATTCTGTTGCATTTATTGAGTTCAAAATAACAGGACCAATAGCTCCAATTTTACTATCATATTTATAGATATTTTTATATTCGTTAAAGAGTGCTATAATCTGTTTTTGCTCAAGCTGGCTATCTTGATCTTGAAATAAGATATACTTTGCCCCTTTCTTAAAAGCCTCAATTATGCCAACATTTTGAGCATAAGCAATTCCTTTATTTGACAATAAAGGAATATACATAAGATTTAACTTATCTAAATTATGAACTATATGGTTGGAATTATCTACTATAATTACATTATTATTTACGGAAAGTTTTTCTGCCTGCGCAACTTGAGCAGGTGTAGGATTAAAAAAAACTACAATTATATATAAATCATTCATGAGCACTAGTTATTTCTTTTATAAAAGAATCAAAAGTATGATGTTCCATCACTTCAATAGGTAGAGATACTCTTTCTTTAAAAAGAAACTCTTTTATACCAATTAAGTTCATATCTTTAATGACAAATACATTAGAAGGATTATATATGGGATTATTAACTATCATTTGATTTGTTGTTAACAGTTTAACCCCTTGGTATACATATTCCAAATCTCTCAGAGTAAGACCTTCTTGATTTTCCATGACTACATTTAGTACAGAACGACTATGGCTAATATAATCACAAATTTGACTGTACGAAATTTCATTCTGATAGTAGTTCTTATTTTTTGCCAATCTATCCGATTTAGTAATTATGAATTTTGTTTTTAACCCCAAATCTTGCAATTTTCGTTCCAATTCAAGCAAATATTCACCACGACCTTTATCTTTGCCAACAAATAATACATCTATTCTGTTATCTATATGTTCACGAATAAATGTTTTATAATATGGATATGTTGAATAGAGATTAAGACCATACTGTTTGCTATCATAATCATCATATGTCCACTTGCGAACATAGCTAGGAATTTGAGAAGGCTTCAGATGTCTGCATTTTCCAACCATATTCCAATATACAAAATCCAATTGTGCATTTGGATATGCTTTATGGATTTTATCTAAAAATTGACGAGTTATAAGAGGATCCCAAATAACGATTTTATCCCAATTACCTTTAAATATCTCTTCTGTATAAAAAAGATAACTAAGTATTGGAAAAAAACGAAATATAAATTCTCTAATAATTCTACCAAGCAAATTACACTGCTTGTAAGGATGGCAAACGCAATAACCTTCAGATAGGCTTCCTTTATAAAGGAAACCATCTTGTGCCATAATAAGCAAAATGTTGTTTTTTGATTTAATCGACATAATATTTAATTATTTTTTCTGTATTTTCGTTTTTTTGAGGATCTATAACCGAATTATAGGGATAATATCTCATATATGTTTTCAAATTAGTATTATCAATTGTTGCAAAATACGAAAATATATATAAAAAAACAAAAGGAAAGAAAACTAGTATTTTTTCTCCAAATGAATGATTTACTATCGGTCTATATTTATATTCAGAAAAGAAATATTCAGAAATTGCCACAATTGAAAACAGCATAAAATAATTATTATACCTATAAAAAAGGGTTACAGGTATGGTTGCTACTGCAAAAATTAAACATAAAAAAATCATATTTTCAGTATTCTTTTGAATAGCATTGCACTTTTTAAGACCAACTACTGCCCAAATTGGATATATAACCCATTTTATAATACAAGACAACACACCATAAAAACTAAAATTTTGACCTGCTAAATCTCCGTTTTTATACCTATTAACTTTTTCTGTAAGAGTTGCACTAAAATCTAATATATTTAAATACTCAAATAAATATGAATGAACTGACTGAACAAGTAAAAGAAAACAAAATAAAAATACTATTGTTCTTTTGTTAATAACCAAAAATTTAGATATTGCAGGTATTTGTAAAAATGGAATAATTAGCAGAATTATAGCAGAAGAATGGAATAAGAACGCCGCCACCAAAAACAAGGCGGATTTCCAGTACTTCTTTTTATCCAAGAAACACCAACCTATGAGAAAAGAAGATACTGCCAAAGACTCGCGCATAACTTCACACATAAAATTAGAGTAAAGAGCTATATAATAACAAAAAACTGCAAAATATATTTTTTTCGTATATCTTCTAAAGAAATAAAAGATACTACAATTTACAATGGTAGCATGCACAAACTGAAACAAAGAGAAGTTCGGTGATAATGTTTTGCAAATTGACGATAGGACAAAGAACAATGGATCAACACGATCAGACCCATAAAAAATCTTATTCCACGACAATTCTCCAAGTGTTGGGAAATCTTTATATTGTTCTTCATACCTTATAGAATCGATGCCTAACCTATAACGTAGACCTGCAATTACTATTAGTACTATCATTAAGATATAATAATTAGTCCATTTCTTACTTTTCTTTCCTTTATAATCATATTTATAAACAAAATAAAGCAATATAATAAAAATCAGTATGTATAACATTGTAAATTTTAGTATTATAAATTAATATATGCATAAAAAATCAGCAACTACGATACTTTAAATAGTATCGATAAATATTTCCATATAAAATACTTAGTATCTTACTTTTAGCTATCAAATACAATAATTGATGCGAAATCAAACGTTTCTTAATCCATTTTTTCGACTCATTAATTTCCTTTTGATTATTTTGTGCAACAAATAATTTCAATCCTACAGTATAATACTTCTCATTAATTAATTTTAAAGTATCATCCTTATCTTTTCCTTGGAGGTACATATCAACTAACTGTCTCTGACAATCAGCTAATTTTACAAAGCGATTATAATGGGATTTAAAGGTTGTATTATGCGTGGCACTATTACGTACGATTCTATAAACAGAGGTAGAGTTCATAAGACATTTAACCTTAGACATATTTAGATAAAACGCCATTTTCACAAAAGTTCCATCAGGAGATGGTACCATATATTCCTTTTCTTTTTTTATTAAACTCATTCTTACAACCCATGTCATAGGAGCAAAATAATTCTGATTAGATAACCATGATTGAGGTGTATAATAAGAAGGAAACCTTTGTGCCTGATTTTTAAAACCAGATTTTTCTATTTTTCCAGTATATTCGTTTTTTATATCAAAATCAGAAACGCAAACTCCATAATCACTATTGTTGTCTAAAAAATCAACCTGAAGTGAAAGTTTATGGGAATCTATCCAATAATCATCACCTTCACAGAAAGCCCCATAATCACAATTATCACGCCATTTGGAAATATATTCAAATTTCTTGTATGCTTCATTTCTAGAATACAAATTCCTCTTTAAAAACAATACTGCAAAATAACAGTTTTTATTCTCTTTATGCTGTGCATAATGTATATAAGCATAATCTGTTTCTTTTTCGAATGAAACTGAAGTTGGAGAATAATCAAAATGCATATCCATATACTTCTTGATTACATCCTGCTCTCCATCAGTCGAGGCATCATCAACAATACAACAAACAAACGGAAAGTCAGTTTGCTGCATAGCAAAACCATTCATTGCATCCTCAATGTATTTTGCCTGGTTAAAGGTGAAACATCTCACACATACTTTAAATTTTGGATATTCCATATCTTACCTTATTTTCTTTTTATCATTTTAATCACAATCGACTTTAACTCAATATATTCTTCAAATTTAAGAACTTCACTAATACTTAAACCGACAATTATTCCTACAATTATCTGAAGTACCAATACTACATAACATGGTAACATCAAAAACTTCAAAAAGTAAACGGCAACGGCGATAACCAATGCAGTAAAATAAGATGGTGCAATATCTCTAATTTGCTTTATAAACGTATAGTTAAGAGTTTTGCCCGTATACCAAGTATTAAGATACAAACTAATAATACCTGTTAAGATTGAAGCCAATAGCATATAGTAAATACCATAAAAGATTCCTATTACTAAAGGAAGTAATCCAACTATCTTCTTAAGAAATTCAAGATAAAGAAATATATCACTACGTCCTAATACTTGAAGAATGTTAAGATTGATAGCATGCAAAGGATACAAAGACATTGATATACATATTAAAGGAAGATATGTTGCTGCCTCATACCACTTTGTTCCAATTAAAGTATATATCAAGGGTTCTGAAACTGCACCTAACGAAATCATACATACAGCAGTAACAAACATTGTAACCTTGATTACTTTTCTATATCCTTGAACCATTCGTTTCTTATCATCCTGTATTTCGGCCAAAACAGGATAACTAACTCGCTGGACTATTGATGTAAGATTAGATGAAAATATACTTGCATATTCATTAGCCCGAGTATAGTGTCCAAGAGTTGAAGGAGTATAGTATCTACCAATAACAACTTGATATAGTTGATTCCATATATTATTCAGTATACCACTAGCCAATAGTTTCCAGCCAAATCCCCACATATACTTGAAACTATCCTTATAGAATGTAAACTTGGGCCACCAATTATTCAATATCCATAAGCATAAAGTATATAATAACTGCTTAGAAAGTTGTTGAGCAACTAAAGACCAAACTCCATATCCCATAAACGCCAAAGCAATGCCTATTACTCCACTAATTATAGCAGAAACAAGAGAAGCTTTGGTTTTGGTCTTGAAATCAATTTTTTTAGTTAGAATCGTTACTTGCGTAATAGATAGTGCATTGAAAAAAAGAATCAAGCCTGTGACCCTTACCAATGATGTCAATTCAACTCGATGAAAGAAATCTGAGACAAACGGGGCACAGACGAAGAGAATAAAATACAATACTATACTCATGACCATATTGGTTATAAACATTGTGTTGTAATCTTCATCCGTTACTTCTTTCTTACGTATTAAGGCATTACTAAATCCACTATCTACAATTCCATTTAATACAGTTGTAAAAATCAAGCAAATACCAATCAATCCATATTCATCAGGAGAGAGAAGGCGTGCCAACACCAAACCGACGATGAAAGTTACTCCCTGCCCCAAAAAGGCATCAGCAGCACTCCATCCAACTCCTTTAATCGTTTTATTTTTTAATGATTCTTGTTGCATATTAAAAACTATTGCTGCTTATGCAGTCTATCATTCAATTTTTATGTAGTGAAAAGCACACAACTAATGCTAGACTCCATTATTTTACAATATATTCTAGCATAGAGCTAAACAATAATCTAAAATCAGTTACTTCATGCGCTTCACCTAAAATATAAGCATCAGGATTGCCACCCAAACCAGTTTTTGGATCAATAAAAACTTTTTTCAAATCAAGGCGAGAGCCTTCTCCTTTTACGTAGATAGAAACCATAAAATCATCAGAATTATCATTCAATATCAACATAATCGGTGCTACATATTTATAAAAATCATACTCATCTACATAAAATAAGTTGGCACCAACCTTTATTATCTCGTCATTCTCTATCTTTAGACGACGCATTATAGATAACAACTTTAAAATTGTAATGTCTAGCTCTATCTCCTGTTCCTTCGCTTTATACTTCGGAACATTCACCACTTGAGATGATATATCAAATGCTTGAATGCATTCTCTAATAGTTTTGCTTTCCAGCATCTCTTCTGTAACCATCGCCTCTATAAGTTTTCGAGGACAGGTAATTTTTCTCTCTAAGTAGTCATAGATAAAATTCTTTCGTATTTCACGAATAGAGTAATTGTAAGGAGCACTAGAAAGAAACTTTCCTATATATCCATTGAAGTCTGTTTGCTCACCATAGAAATGTTTAAAAATCTTGCGTATATTAGAAAAATCAGCAACAAAAACAACATTGTTAAAACTAAACTTATTCCCAACCAAAGTTTCATTAGGCTTATTCATAAGTTTATAACAGTAATCGATATGAGCGGAGAAAATGTTGAGAATCCTAAATAAATGAGCTGGATCTAATCTGTCTAAATCCTCCACAATCAATACTACTCGTTTTTCTTTGTCCGCTTGTTGAGATTTCTCTTTAAATTTTTGTATGGCCTGTTTTATTAAAGAAGTTACTAAATCCTCTTCATATACAGGGTTAGATTCTGCAACATCTAAGAATTTAGTCAGTATATCATCTTTCTCTGCTAACTGTCTTTTATAATCATCAAATTGCTTCTTTATAGATTTAAAGACTTCTTTTCTTTTTAGCGCAGCAGTTACTACAGGAACATATTCTGCAGGCAAAGCTACAGAAGCCATGTAAGGCAACAACTCTAAAAGAAATGATTTGTATTTATTCTGAATGAAGCCCCATAAAGCCAACTCATCACTAATTTGGATACTAGAATCTTCAAAAAAGCCTTGAACGATGAGTTGAAACAGAACATCCCTTTTTATCAGATTAAAAATATCTTCGTTATTTGCAACTTGATAATTAACCGGATAAAGAGTTATAAAGACAAAACGCTCAGCATTCCTCTTCTTAAACTTATCAAGAAAATAACTTTTTCCATCTCCAAACTTAGAAGATAAGAAAGTTCTTGGATTCGCAAGGATATGATTTCCAAACTCATCCAGTTGCTTATCTATAGGTATTTTAATATCTTCCATCTGTTTATTCTTCGATTAATGATTTTACCTTAGAGTAGTTTTCTGTAACCAAAATCCTCTTCAAAGAAGTTTCTATTTTATAGAGCATTCCACCTTTTTCTTTAGAAGAAATCTGCATAGTATTAAAGTATACCATTACTCCTTGATAGTCCTCTTCTATATAAGCAACTGTATCCAAATTAATAAAAATTGGAGAGTTATTATACGTATGTAATTCTATAAACCTGGGCATAATATATATGAAATTAAGATCTATCCAACAATCAATAATTATAAACAGGATAATCTCATTAAAGTCCAATCGCCATCTACCATAACATTTTTAAACCCTAAACGAAGATACAGATTATAAGCACTCGTATTCTCTTTTCTCACACGTAAAAAGATTTCTTTCAATTTTAAGACTTTTACAGCATAATCCAATATAAGCAAAGATGCCTTTTTTGCAACCCCCTTTCCCCAATAGTTTTTGTTACCAATAAAAATATGATAATGAGCTTTACCTTCCTGAATATCAGTTAAGTAAATGTTACCAACATAAACTTCATCTACCAATATTGCACAACGGTAGTCATTAGTATTAGCTATGACTTTACGAATCCATTCCAATTCATTATCTATTGTGATTTTGGTCTTATATGTATTACCAGTAAACTTAAACACTTCAGGATCATTACGCCACTTAACAGATGTATATGCATCCTCTTCTACCAATGGTCTAATTGTTACGTTCATATTTTAAAATTTGAATTATTCTTTTCATATCCTCTTTTCCATATCTCTGATCAATTGGTAAAGGAAGAATATGATTTGCCATCCAAGTTTCTAAAGCATCCTCACCAGCCCATTCATCTACATTTGGCCAGTATTTTGCTACAAAGACCTTGTTCTCTATCAGTTTCTTACGAAGTTTCTGACCATGCTCCGACTCAAATGGGAATATCATAGGAACTTCACCATAATTGAGTTGTCTGCCACCTAAATGTTTACACAAAACACTATAATTATCCAAACGGCGTTGAGCAACACTACCATAATCAATTCCTTGCATCATTCGCTTGGTAAAGTTCGACATACGACGAATTGGTATATCATGGAATACCTTACTCGTTCTATGGAAATCATCATAACCAGCTTCAGGAGATAAATCAATACGCTTCACCAATGAATCCATACGAGTATAAGACTCATCTGTCTCCAATTCGAAATCAGCTATTGCATCTGTATAAAGATAACCACCATCAGGAACACCAAAGAACTTTCTGCAACTATAGAAAGTATCTATCCCAGCTATCGGTCTGGAGAAAAAAGCCTGAGTATAATCAAGAATCAATTGCTTTTTATACTTGCTTACAAGTTTCCAACAATAGTCATCATGCAATCCCCAATAATTGGTGTACATCAATGCTTCATTTTCCAGCAGATTGATATCTTCAACTATACGATAGTTTTTATCTATATGATAAAACTGATATGAAATTCCAAGCTTAACAATTGGCTCTATAGCAGAATCACAAGTAAAATAAGGCACATATACCTTTGTATATTTTCTACACCTCAGAATGTACTCCAAACAGAAACGACCACTATTCAAAGCAATCGCTTCTGCATGAATTTCAGGAAAGTGAGGAAGTTCTAATTCGAAATAACCTCCTATAGGAGTTCTTGTTCTTTCGTTCATTTAAGTACCACTTTTATTAATGTATTGTAGTTCTTGCAGAAATCCTCCATCTGCTCTACGGTATCGAAGTGAAGGAAGATAATTCCTAATGCCTTGCCTGCACCATCAAATACTTCTACTGAATCACCTTCTTTTTTATAGATTACCTGACGATAAACATTCTTGGCAATACTTTCATCGATTTTAATCCCCTTGAAAGTTCCAGCTTCGTAGCTATGGAGTACATAGTGCATATAGCAACCAGGCAAAGATTTTACTGGCTGATCCAAGAACTCCGGCTTTTCTCCCATTGCTGCTTGAACATTAGCCTTCACTAAATCAATACCGTATGCATCGCTCAACTGAATCGGAATCATATTACCACCAGCACGAGGACCTAACTCCAAGAAATGAACGTTATCATTCTTATCAAGAATAATCTCGATATTTAGCTCACCAAAACGAATATCAAGCGCAGTTACAATTCGCTGTAATTCGCTGTAAATGTTTGTCTTCTGCTTTTCTGAGGCGCATAAAGTTTTTTTTTTCCCTATGGGAATTAATGGGCTTCTCTGAGTATCTCTGAGGCACTCCATCTCTCCATAGAGAACAACCTTTCCATCCCAAACAAAGATGTCACCACCAACAACTGAAGGGAAACCTCTCTGTATATATTCCTCTACAAGAAGAACCTTATTTCTTGAATATGAATCAGCCCAAGTTATTGCTTTCTCCAAGCCATCCCAGTTTTCCAACATAGTTACACCTTTACTACCAGAAGAATCTGTTGGTTTAACTACTACTGGGAAAGTAAAATTCTTCGCATTTTCCTTAATCTCATCCAATGAAGTTTCAGGATGGAAAGAATAAACCTTAGGACAAGCAAAACCATGGCTCTGCAAGAACTGACGCCAAGGATATTTCAATCCTAAAACCTCTACGCTCTTGGCAGGATTAGTAGGAAGACCTAAACGCTCTGCAACAATTGCTGCTGGAAGTGCAGCTGGATCTGAAGCATAAGCAAGGATACCATCAACCTGCTCATCCTTCGCTATTTGATAAACAGCCTCAACATCTGTAGTACTGGCATTATAATATTTATCTGCTACATACTGACCAGGATTATCAGACAGATAATCACACAAGACTGTATAATAGCCAAGTTCTTTAGCTGTCTTGATGGCAATAACTTGTTGGGCAGAACCACCCAACAAGAGTATTTTCTTTTGTGACATTGTTTCTATTTATTTTAAGATACAATCCAATGTTCTCTGAATATCCTCTTCACTCAATGCGTGATGCATTGGCAAACAAATTACACTATCTGCCATCTTATGAGCATTTGGTAAATTAGTTGGATCAGCACTCTCCAAACCACGATAGGTAGAGAACTCACTAATCAATGGATAGAAGTAGCGACGACCCAAAACATTCTGTGACTTCATCTTTGCATACAGTTCATCACGAGTCATACCATACTTCTGTGCATCAATGAAGATTGGGAAGTAGCTATAGTTATGGCGAACACCAGGCATATCATCGAAGAAGGTGATGCCTTCAACATTGCGTAAAGCCTCGCGATACTTGATAGCAACCTGATGACGAGCCTCAATAGCGGCATCTACCTGCTTCAAATTCAACAAGCCATACGCACTACGCGTCTCATCCATCTTACTATTGATACCTGGACCAACAACCTCGGTTTCTCCTGCAAAGCCGAAGTTCTTCAAGTAATCAATACGTTTCTTGGTCTTCTCATCGTGCATAATCATTGCACCACCTTCGATAGTGTTATATACCTTAGTTGCATGGAAACTCAAAGTACTCATATCACCAGCATTCAAGATGCTCTGACCATTTACTTCTACACCAAAAGCGTGAGCTGCATCATAAATAACCTTCAAGCCATACTTATCTGCAATATCCTGAATAGCCTTGGTATCGCAAGGCTTTCCATATACATGCACAGGCATAATGGCGGTAGTCTTAGGAGTGATGGCTGCCTCTATCTTGTTTGGATCTAGATTACCTGTTGCAGGGTCAATATCAACGAATACTGGCTTGCAACCATTCCACCAAATGCTATGAGTAGTAGCTACGAAGCTATATGGTGTTGTGATGACCTCACCTGTTACACGAAGTGCCTGCAATGCTGTAAGCAATGGCAAGGTACCATTGGTAAAGAGACTCACGTATGGAACTTTGAGGTACTCGGCAAGAGCAGCCTCCAGTTTCTTATGGTAATCACCATTATTTGTTATCCACTTGCTGTCCCAGATTTTCTGGAGTTCAGCATGAAAATCATTCAAGTTTGGCAGTAACGGAGAGGTTACTGTGATTAATTTCTTATCCATTTTTATCTATCTTTATACATATTCTCATAGTACTTCTGGTAATCACCAGAGGTTACGTTGTCCATCCATTCCTGGTTCTCGAGATACCATTTTACGGTTTCCTCGATTCCCTCCTCAAACTGGAGAGATGGCTCCCAACCCAATTCCTTCTGCAGCTTTCTAGAGTCGATGGCGTAACGCATATCATGACCCTTTCTGTCTGTTACATAAGTGATGAGATCCATATCCTCGCCTTTCTTTCTGCCGAGCAATCTATCCACGGTCTTGATAACCACCTTGATGATATCGATGTTCTTCCACTCGTTGAAACCACCGATGTTATATGTCTCGGCAATCTTGCCCTTGTGGAAAATCATATCGATGGCACGGGCATGATCCACTACATACAACCAGTCGCGCACGTTCTCACCCTTACCATATACTGGCAATGGCTTGCGATGACGAATATTGTTGATAAACAGCGGAATCAACTTCTCAGGGAACTGGTATGGACCGTAGTTGTTGGAGCAGTTGGTCACGATGGTAGGCATACCGTATGTATCGTGGAAAGCACGGACGAAGTGGTCTGAGCTTGCCTTGGATGCAGAATATGGAGAGTGAGGATTGTACTTGGTAGTCTCCAGGAAGAACTCCTCGCCGTAAGCCTCGTGGTTCTTACCGCTGGATGCCCTGGTGGTGAAAGGAGCAGGAATGCCCTCAGGGTGAGTCATCTGCAATGCACCATATACCTCATCGGTAGAGATGTGGTAGAAGCGCTTACCCTCGTATCCCTCAGGAAGACTTTCCCAGTAAATCTTTGCCGCCTGGAGCAGAGACAGAGTACCCATCACGTTGGTCTGAGCGAAAGTGAATGGATCCTTGATACTTCTATCTACGTGGCTCTCGGCAGCGAGATGGATGATGCCATCCACCTTGTAGTCCTGCATCAGTTTCAACATCAGGTCGAAATCACAGATATCACCCTTTACGAAAGTATAGTTAGGCTTGTCCTCGATGTCCTTGAGGTTAGCCAGGTTGCCTGCGTATGTCAACTTGTCGAGGTTGATGATGTGATACTCAGGATATTTGTTCACGAAAAGTCTTACTACGTGTGAGCCGATGAAACCAGCACCGCCCGTGATAATGATATTCTTCATTTCAATTATTTCTTTTTAAGATTAGCAATACATTTTTCTAAAGAATCCACCCAATAAGGAACCTTAACGCCAAAGGTCTCCTTGATGGTTCGCTTATCCAATACAGAATAAGCAGGACGAGTTACAGGAGAAGGATACCCCGAACTATAACATGGTTGGATATCGCATTCCGTATGACCGGCGATTCTTGCAATCATCTGGGTGAAATCATACCAGGAGCAGACACCCTCATTTGAAAAATGATATACTCCATCATATTCATCCTGGCTCTGGGCAGCCTTTACCTTATCCAATATGGTGATGATGGCATTCGCCAGATCGAGCGCGTAAGTAGGAGTACCGCACTGGTCGAAGACTACTTTCAACTGAGGCTTGGTTGCCGTCAAATTGAGCATCGTCTTGCAGAAGTTCTTGCCAAACTCAGAATACAGCCAGGCCGTACGGATAATCACGTAATCACAGCCTGTAGCCATAATCTTCTGCTCACCATGAAGCTTCGTTGTACCATATACGCCAGTAGGAGTTCCCTTCTGGTCAGGATTACATGGCACATTATAAGGTTCCTTACCAAAGACATAATCTGTTGAGATTTGAATGAGCAAGCCATCAACCTCCTTCATCGCCTTAGCCAGATTCTCTGGAGCATCCGCATTGAGTTTTTCTGCCAATGCAGCCAGCTTCTCATCTGTCTCACAAGCATCCACATTGGTCCATGCCGCACAATTCACGATGGCTTTCACATCATTCTCCTTCACCATCTTGCGGATGGCATCCATATCGGTGATGTCAAGATAAGTAGTTTCTAAATCTTCTATCTGATTGACATCAGTAAAGATATAATGATCTGTTGTATTTTGGCTAACGATGCGCATTTCATTTCCTAGCTGACCGTTAGCACCTGTTACTAGTATGTTCATATATTACATAAAGAGAGATAGATGAGTTTGAGAACAGAGCGAAAAGTAGCTCATAAAAATGCTCTTATCCTCTCCCTCACCTATCTTATATTTTAATATTCTAAATTCTTTTTTAATGCTACATCAGCTTCATCAAGAATTGAAAGCAGATACTTACCATAGTCATTCTTCAACATAGGCTGTGCATTCTCTTTCAATTGCTCTGCAGAAATCCATCCCTGACGATAGGCAATACCCTCCAAGCATGCCACCTTCAAGCCTTGGCGCTTCTCCAAGACTTCAATAAAGGTTGATGCCTCAGAAAGGGAATCATGGGTTCCGGTATCAAGCCAGGCAAATCCTCTTGCCATAGTCTGTACCTTCAGTTCCTTATTTTTCAAGAACTCCTGGTTTACTGTAGTGATTTCCAACTCACCACGAGCAGATGGTTTGATATGCTTAGCTACTTCCACCACCTTATTAGGATAGAAGTACAAGCCAACCACAGCATAGTTGCTCTTTGGATGTTCAGGCTTCTCTTCGATGCTCAAACAATTGCCTTGCTCATCGAACTCAGCCACACCATAACGCTCTGGATCACCAACACGATAACCGAAGACGGTAGCCTTGTTGTTCTGCTCAGCATCTACTACTGCCTGATGCAGCATCTGGCTAAGACCAGCACCATGGAAGATGTTATCGCCCAATACAAGACAAGCAGAATCATTACCGATAAACTTCTCACCGATAATGAAGGCTTGGGCTAAGCCATCTGGTGATGGCTGCTCGGCATACTCAAACTTCACTCCAAACTGGCTTCCATCGCCTAAAAGTCGTTTAAAACCTGGCAAGTCGAAAGGGGTTGAAATAATGAGTATTTCACGGATACCTGCCAACATCAGAACCGAAATTGGATAATATATCATCGGTTTATCAAAGATAGGTATCAGCTGCTTGCTGATACCTTTGGTGATAGGGTACAAGCGTGTTCCGCTACCACCTGCTAATACTATTCCCTTCATTTCCTTTAATGTTTAGTGAGTAGTGTTTATATTTATTTGTATAAATCCACATTGACATCAAAAGGACTATCAAAGTCCTTCAACATTGAATGTTTTGTATCTTTCTCGGAGAGATTGGCATGTTCTGTTGGGATCTTCCAATCGATACCAAGGGAATCATCGAGGATAGAAATACCTCCATCTGACTCTGGGTGATAGAAGTTATCACATTTGTATTGGAAGACGGCTGTTTCTGAAAGGACAGCGAAACCATGGGCAAAGCCCTTTGGGATAAAGAACTGGACATGATTATCTTCTGTCAGCTCTACAGCCACATGCTTACCATAAGTTGGCGAACCCTTGCGGATATCTACTGCTACATCGAGGACTCTACCCTTTACGCAACGTACCAACTTGCTTTGTGTATATGGTGGGCGCTGGAAGTGCAGGCCTCGCATCACACCATAGCTGCTCATAGACTCGTTGTCTTGGCAGAAGTGAACACTGTGTCCCAAGATTGGGGCAACCTTCTCATCAAATTCTCGCTCGCTGAAGCTCTCGAAGAAGTAGCCACGAGCGTCGCGGAAGAGGCGTGGCTCAATAATGAGCACGCCATCTATTTCGGTCTTAATTATATTCATTTTTTACAAATAATATTTTTTAAACCATTCGGCAAATGCACGTAATCCATCACGTAAAGAAGTAGATGGCTTGTAACCAAAATCTTCTTCCAAAGGTGTTGTATCTGCATAAGTAACAGGTACATCACCTGGTTGCATTGGAACTAATTCCTTATGTGCCTCAAAGTCATAATCTTTAGGTAAGACACCTGCACGGATCAACTCTTCCTGCAGGATGCTCACAAACTCCAGCAGATTCTCAGGATGCGAGTTGCCGATATTGTATACCTTATACGGAGGGATAGGTAAGCCATCCTCGCCATTATGCTTCTCTGGGGCATGCTGCATCACTCTTATGATACCCTCAACTATATCATCTACATAAGTAAAGTCACGCTTGCAGTTACCATAGTTGAAAATCTTGATGGTATCACCCTTCACCAGCTTGTTGGTAAATCCAAAGTATGCCATATCTGGTCTTCCTGCAGGACCATATACTGTGAAGAATCTCAAGCCCGTACTTGGAATATTATAGAGTTTAGAATACGCATGAGCCATCAGCTCGTTGCTCTTCTTTGTAGCAGCATATAGACTTACAGGATTATCCACCTTATCATCTGTAGAATATGGAACCTTTTTGTTGCTTCCATAAACTGAAGAAGAAGAGGCATATACAAGATGCTCAACCTCGTGATGACGACAAGCCTCAAGGATATTATAGAAGCCAATGAGGTTGCTCTGGATATAAGCATCAGGATTCGTGATGCTATAGCGAACACCTGCCTGAGCTGCCAGATTTACAACCACAGAAATCTGGTTATCAGAGAAGATTTTCTCGATAGCCTCCTTATTGGCAATAGAGTTATGAACAAACGTCCAATCTTTACCCATTGCCTCAATTTCCTTCAGACGCTCAAACTTGATGTTTACATCATAGTAATCTGTAATACTATCAATACCTATCACCTTGATGTTCTCCACATCATTAAACAAACGCTTTACAAGATTGCTGCCGATAAATCCAGCCGCACCTGTAACAAGGATTGTCTTACCTGTTAAATCTATATTATAACTTACCATAATCTTAATCTCTTCTAAAAATATCTCTAGTGTATACCTTGTCCTTTACATCATCCAGACAGGCATCATAGCGGTTGGCGATAATTGCCTGACTCTGCTTCTTGAACTGCTCCAAGTCATTCACCACCTTGCTTCCGAAGAAAGTACTGCCATCTTCCAAGGTTGGCTCATAGATAATCACCTCAGCACCCTTTGCCTTGATACGCTTCATGATACCCTGGATAGCAGATTGGCGGAAATTATCGCTGTTTGACTTCATGGTCAGGCGATAGACACCAATCACACAGTTATGTTCCTTGTTTGCATCGAAAGTACTATTCTCGTTATAATAACCTGCTTTCTGGAGAACGGCATCAGCGATATAGTCCTTACGGGTACGATTGCTCTCTACGATTGCCTCTATCAGGTTCTCTGGAACATCTGCATAGTTTGCCAGAAGCTGCTTGGTATCCTTTGGCAAGCAATAACCACCATAGCCGAAGCTTGGGTTGTTGTAATGGGTGCCGATTCGTGGATCAAGACCTACGCCATCGATGATAGCCTTGGTATCAAGTCCCTTTACCTCTGCGTATGTATCCAACTCATTGAAGTAGCTTACTCGGAGTGCCAGATAGGTATTGGCGAAGAGCTTGACAGCCTCAGCTTCCTTCATACCCATAAAGAGAGTATCGATGTTCTCCTTGATGGCACCTTCCTGGAGCAAAGCGGCGAAGGTCTTGGCTGCGTCCTTCAACATCTCGACATTGGTTACTGACTTGATAGCCTCGTTCTCCTCTTCGAACTCTGGGCGCTCGATAATCTTTGGATAGCCTACGATGATACGGCTTGGGTAAAGGTTATCATAGAGTGCCTTGCTCTCACGAAGGAACTCTGGAGAGAAGAGAAGGTTGAACTTCTTCACGCCCTTCTTGGCATACTTCAAGTAGAGGCTACGGGTATAACCGACAGGGATGGTGCTCTTAATGACCATCACTGCATCTGGGTTTACCTCCAGAACCAGGTCGATGACTTCTTCAACATGGGTTGTATCGAAGTAGTTCTTCACTGGGTCGTAGTTGGTTGGTGCTGCAATCACTACGAAGTCTGCATCCTTATAGGCTGACTTGCCATCAAGGGTTGCCACGAGGTTCAATGGCTTTTCAGCTAAATACTTTTCGATGTAATCGTCCTGGATAGGAGAAATCTTATTGTTGAGTTTCTCCACCTTCTCTGGGATTACATCTACTGCTGTTACATGATGGTGCTGAGACAACAGCGTTGCTATGCTCAGACCTACGTAGCCGGTACCGGCTACTGCTACTTTTATATCTTTAAAATCATTCATCATGATATAGTGTTTTTATATTTTTTAGTTCTTAAAATTCAAGAAGAGTTTTCTAAAATCATCCCGTCCTTCTTTACCATTAAAGAAGGCTCCACCTTTCTCACCAAGCCTCTCTTTCCTCAGGAACGAGAGGATGTAACCGCCCTCCGGTGCTCGGAACCGCTACGCTATAAAGTTGGCGGACCATCAAAGGTCTACGCCAGATTATGCGGGATGGGACCGCCAGGAGTGACATTTCTTGGCAGTGCTATATAAACCAAAGGTCAGATTGTGATTGTGTCGGTTATATACAAATAGGGAACCTCTATATATTCACTCATTTGTTATCATAATAGCCTGTAAATAACCTTTTAATAATTTCAACATTATCTATATAGCAAAAAGATTGAGGCGCTCTAAATTTAGAATCTATACTATAGGGATCAAGTGGTTCTTTATAAAGATCAAATCTTGAAATTTCAATTCCAAAAGCAACTGTATGGTTTTGAAAATAATCAAAAAACTTATCTCTAGAAATTGATCCACATTTCGAATATTTCTCCCAGATATAATTCGGTGTCCCTTTTTCAATATGACTTACTAAAAAACTACCTATTATTTTCTTCACTGGTGAAGATGAATATACGAATGCACGTTCTGCAGTTTCTGAAAATATGCGTTTTCGAAACTCAACCTTCTTAACACCTTTTGCTATAGCAGAAGCATATTCCGGTTTAATTGATAATAAAACATATTTATGCTTATAAGGAACATTAAAAAAATATTCATATGAACCTCTTCTATACAAAGACTTAACTTTATCTTTCAGAACAAATCCACGTTTTTTTAAGAAAGAAGAAAATTCCTTCATATGTATGCCTGAAACCGTAATTAACGGTTTATTTTCCTCCAGCAACTCTAGGGATTTTTGTAGTAAACAAGATCCTATTCCTTGATTTCTATATGACTTAACTACACGTAGAGTACATATTTTTTTTTCATCACTAGTTTTCTTTAATATAGAAACACCTTTTATATCAAAAATACCATTATCACAACACAATATAATTAAGCGACTATCAGTTAAAGTCAGTTCTTTAAAAACCTTTTCTAACCATTCTGTAAAAAATGGATATTCAAAGGCTAAATCTGCTAAAAACAACTTCAACTTAAATAAAAGGTTATCAGCCAAAACTGAGTCTATTCCCTTTTTAATTATATGATATTCCATTTATCTTGTTTTTTTTACACTACGCCACAAAAAACTGCAAAGCAGAAAAACCAACCCTAAAGTCATCACTAACCAAATACCCCAACTATACTCAAAATCTTTTGGAATCAAAGAATCCATAAATGCGATAATAGCAGATGCTACAGTTCCCAACAATACCACTATCAGTAAATATATAAACAAACGCATTTTTTGACAATCAGAAAATTCTGTCTTAAAAAATAACGTGAAGTTCTTCACAGGCTGAATAGAAGGCTTAAATTGAAAGTTTGGATTTTGTGGAATTTGAGTATTCACTTTTTCGAGCCCAAACTTATATTCTTCTTTACGTTTCCAATGGTGAGCTACGTTCTCTGATACAAACTCAATTTTATCACCTAAGTAAGAATGCCATCGTTCGTTTTCCAACAATCGCTTATCTAGTTTTATCGAACTACCATTTTCTACAGTTTCTTCGGAATCTGCCATATAGAAAAAATGAACCTTAGAAAACTTAGGTAATCTAAAACCTTTAAACTCAACTAGCTCTTTCTTCTTTTTGGATAACTCTCTAACATCATTCAAGCGAATATCAAACAAATACGAACTTGAGAATGCAGACTGTAGCCAATCATTAGAAACTTTTTTCTTTTTAGCGAAAGCCAAAAAGGATTTTAACAGAATACGAAACCTGACAAATAATCGGTATCCACTAAATGATTCCGTATTAAAATCAGAGTTAATCGTTATAGTTATTTGTGTGACTCCAGTTTGTTCGTCATAAGTAAATTCCTCTATGTTTTCCTTAGAAAGCTCATACATCAATAGTTTTATCTTTCCACCTTCTATGGTATGATAGCTTTTTGATGGTTCCGATGTACTTTTCAAATCCTCATTGAATACTGTACATAACAGATCTGCATCTAACGACAAACATCTGACTAAATCATGAAACTCAGATATGTCTGCTTTAAAAGGAAGCAAAAGAACGAATTTCCGAATAGACAAGGGACATACAATACCAAAATCCACAGCTCGAAATCTATATTTTTCGTTCGTTACAGTTGACTTCACATCTGAATTCCAGAGATTTATTTGGAACTCAAATTCATCACCAGTTTGCTCATTGGAAGCAGAATTAGATTGTGTCGTATCATCTTTAAGATGAGGACATTTTCGGCAGCATTCATTTTTCTCCTTACTATTCGTCCAAAAGAAGCCTATACTTTTCATAAGAAACACATTTTTTATTCAAAATCACTATCTTTAAACAAAGAAGGCATTGACATTTCTGCTTTTAAACGTTTGTATCTCTTCGTCTTATGTAAAATCTGGTTTCCATCATCCCAGGATAGTATATTTGAGATTTCACGCTCATAAGTAGTCTTTGTTGGTTTACCATAAGCATCATAATCTGTCTTGGAAGTAACCTTCAAGTCACAGTTTAAAACTGTTCCTGTAGTAAATCCAATTTCTTTCGCATATACTTGTTTTAAGAACTCCTTATCTACAATTTTAAAATTAATTTCTTCACCATTGAATATTCCTTTCCATTTAGCCTGACTACCCTTCAATAGCACAGGGGAAACAACCAAAACAGAAGTATTTGAATAATTACTCGTTACACTATTAGTTGATCCCTTTACTATTTGTCTTGAGAAATCCGACTTACTAATACTCGCTTCAGATAGTTTGACATTTGGAGTTCTGCGATTATATGAAGAACAAGAAACACTTGTAACATGAGGTTCTTTTACTAACTCTGAATAATACTTATTCCTATTAGTTAAAATTTCAGGATCTCCTTTAACCAAGAAGATAATATCCTCGTCTGTAAAATCTCCTTCTTTAATCTTCTTCAACAATTCAGCCCGATTCAATTGTTTTTCAGATTCATCCAACGATGGAGAGACACAGATAAAATGATTTATCAAAGCACCAGCAAGCAACATGAACAGGTTTTTGAATGTCTCACTTTTAAATACAATTTTAAATTTATCAATGAGACCACCTTCCTCTAATGCAGATACATCTATTTGGATATCTTCCCCGAAAAGATCTCCAAGATGATTTAAAACTTGTATCATACTTGCCTCACATTTATTATGAATGGAAGCGTCCATTTCATGACGCTGGTCATCATCCATAAAATAATGTAAGTCAATACCTATAGTAATCGTAGAATCTTCCATAACGTATTACACTTCATTGCTTTAATCTCACATCAAATACATACCTTTACATGTATCCAAAACAACGTACTAACTATATTACGAGTAGTTATACTTAACCGTTTTGATTAGCATAAATATCGAATCGAGAACTAGACTTGGAAGCCTTCAAATTTCTTTTCCTCCAAAGAATTGACCTAAGGCAGACATCATGCGGAGTTGCTTGGCAGATGGGGCTTTGACGCCTTTGTTGGCCATATCCAAATAGAAGTTGAGACTGGTGAATAAGGCTTTGGATAACTCTGATGGCATCAGCATGTGCCATTCCTGGCTTTCCTTATCCTCGTAGGTTGCTACCAAGAATAGCTTCTGAAGCTTGTACTGGGTCTTGCGCATCTTGCGTACTACGTAAGTATTGGCATCGCCTTTTACAAACTCATCTACCATCTGGAGTTCCTGCTTGTTCAAACGGCTCAAGATCTCTATCGGGTTATCCAACATCTCCTGGGCTATTCGCCTAGCAGTCTCATCTTTCTTCAAGTTGGGACTGACGTATAGGTCGAGCTTGTCACATGCTTTCAGCATATTGACTTTCGTTGTGCTATTGAGTAGCTGAACCAAGCGGATGCTATCAGCTGTGAAGTTCTTATTTGGAATTACAATCATAACATTATAATGTTTCTTGTCCCCATACAGCATCATCTTTATGATAGACGAGGGTGCGGGAGCTACCTAAAAAGAAGGTTGCTCCTGGCTTTGTTGAGAAATAAGATTTCATGATTTTATATTTTTGTTCCTCATTGCAGTATCGCTCTGCACTTGTCGTCGCTCGAATGAGGAATATTGTTTATTCTACTTTTGATAGGATTACCTCTGGGGAGGTTCCCATCAGGGTTATGGCGGAAATCTTATGACCACCATTGGCGTTTAATGAATGACCACAATGATAGAGGCTATCATCTATACAAAGCCAGCGATCATGAGACTCGTTACTCCATTTTCTGATGTCTATATGATTATCGGGGAATAGGCGGTCATGCTCATCCATGAGACGTTGCATTCCTTGACCTACACCAACCGTGTAAATTGTAGCTGTTACATTTGACTTACGGACATCAAGAACACTTAGAGTTAGCGATGAAACATAGCCATCTATGATGATTACTCGATGATTGGCTGCACGAACCAAGTTCTCCAAAGCAACTCTTGCTGTGTAGAAATCACCTTCGAAGAAAACCATCTCTGCAGGAGGGGTCGAAGTCCGAATAAAGAAATCAAGCTGCTGTTGCTGCTTAGCTTGGGTATCCTTTATTCGTTGCATCTCATCATGCTGCAACATAAGTTTGCAGTCAATACGTTGCTCCATTTGAAGCATTTGCTGATGTACTGCATATCCACGAAGAAGATATTCCTTCAAAACATTGTTTGCCCATTGACGAAAGCGAATACCTTGATGACTATTTACACGAAAGCCGACTGATATAATCATATCAAGATTATAGTAATCCATATTACGTGTAACCATACGATTGCCTTCTTTTCTAACTGTTCGGAATTTCCGAACAGTTGCTGACTGCACCAATTCTCCTTGCTGATAAATATTAGTAATGTGCTCACTAATATTAGCTTTACTAGAACCAAAAAGTTCAACCATTTGAGCTTGCGTAAGCCATACCGTATCTTCTTCTATTTTTACTTGAAGAGAAATGCTTTCATCTGGTTGATAGAGCACTATCTGTGAATCGTCAGCCATAGGCTGTATATTATTGTCGTTTGCCATAATTATACATTTTTATTGCTAATATAGCGACAAAAGTACGATTTAATTTCGTAATCACCAAGGATTTAAGAGAAAAAATGCATTTATTAACCTATACTTGACTTATGGCTAAACATTACAACACACAAAATGATTCTGCTTCCTTACCGGTTCTGCGGCGATAGTCATCACGCATTCGCTTTTCCATTTGTGCTATGTATTCTGCCTTTCGCTCCCTAG
>ERZ791833.425-NODE-425-length-21880-cov-36.5019_pt1 | contig 21880 bp, 20 predicted proteins | sample MGYA00510294_ERZ791833 | MGnify/ENA primary metagenome ERZ791833 (study PRJEB30046, sample SAMN00715270) | human gut metagenome | study: EMG produced TPA metagenomics assembly of the A metagenome-wide association study of gut microbiota in type 2...
CTATGCCACGACAGGAATAAACGCCATTGATATAGGCAAAAACAACTAAACTTAGGAGCATCACCGGACTATAAGGAGGAGCGCCAATCCCATCATAGGTATCCATGAGAGGGTTGATGTCCATACTGCGGACAATACGGTCCACCATACGTACTTTGCTGTCTTTTGGCACAAAATCATCGAAAGAGTTAGGAAAAAAGCTCAATTCGTGCCGAGTTTCAGATTTTATTTGTATCTTTGCCATACTTAAAGAAGTTTTCTGCAAAGATACAAATCTTTTGCGGAAAGACAAAGCCCGAGCTTGTGAAAGTTTGGGCTTTGTTGTAAATAAAAACGTTTTTTTTCAATTCCGTATCTAGGAAAAGGAGAAAAACGAAAAGGGTGCGCCATAGACTTATGACACACCCCCTTTTTTAATTAGTATTGTCTCAACGCACCGAGCAACTCGGCATTTTCAGTCTTGTTTCCGATGGTGATTCGCAGACAGTTGCCGCAAAGCTGAACCTTATTGCGGTTTCTTACGATGATGCCCTGTGCCACCAGATAGTCATAGATGGCCTGCGCATCAGTAACCTTTACCAGGAAGAAGTTGGCATCCGTAGGATAAACCTTCACGGTGATAGGCAGATCCAGGAAGGCAGCCATCACCTTCGAACGCTCCTGAAGGATGTTCTTCACCCACTCATCCACCTTCAGTGGATTCTTCAAAACCTCAAGTGCCTGCTGCTGGGTAAGCAGATTCACATTATAAGGATACTTCACCTTATTGAATATATCAATAATCTCCTTGCTGGCAAACGCCATACCCAGACGAAGCGCAGCACACCCCCATGCCTTGCTCATCGTATTGAGCACGATGAGATTAGGGAAATGCTTCAACACACCACGGAAGGTGCGCTCGGAAGAGAAATCACTATAAGCTTCATCCACGATGACAATACCATCAAAGAGACGAAGCACCTCTACGATAGCCTCGCGATTGATGTGATTGCCCGTTGGGTTGTTAGGGCTGCAAAACCATACCACCTTGGTATTCTCATCGCAGGCATCAATGATCTTCTCGGCAGAAATCTGATAGTTCTCATCGAGCAACACAGAGCGATACTCCACGTCGTTCACATCGGCACACACCTCATACATTCCGTAGGTAGGCGCAATCGCTACCACATTGTCCTTGCCAGGACGACAGAACACACGGTAAACCAAGTCGATGGCCTCATCCGAACCATTGCCCAGGAAAATCTGGTCTTCAGCTACCCCCTTGATCTTACTCACCTGCTTCTTCAGTTCCAGCTGAAGTGGGTCAGGGTATCGGTTATACGGGTCATTATAGGGATTCTCGTTGGCATCGAGGAAGACGCGGGCATTTCTGCCAGCGAATTCCGTGCGAGCGCAACTGTAAGGTGCCAAGTTCCAGATGTTTTCTCGGCACAAGTCTTTTAAATCTTTCATTCTTTTAAATTATTTTAGGCTATTAACTCTCAATCTCATGGCGTTGGCATGTGCCTCCAACTGCTCGTTCTCCGCCATCGTCACCACAGCATCACCTATGTTACGAATACCTTCTTCCGTGAGATGCTGGAAGGTGATCTTACGGTTGTAACTGTCGAGGTTCACACCATTGTAAGCCAGTGCATAGCCATGGGTTGGCAGGGTATGATTGGTACCGCTGGCATAGTCACCGGCACTCTCACATGCATAGTTGCCCAGGAATACGCTGCCCGCATTCACCACTTTCTCGGCAAGCTGCTCATAATCAGCAGTTGCAATGATGAGATGCTCAGGGGCATAGGTATTGCAGAGATCGATGGCTTCCTCTTCGTCCTTCACGAGGATGAACTTGGAATTGTCCAATGAGGTCTGCGCCATCTCCTTACGTGGCAACTGCTCCAACTGCATTTCCACTTCCTTCTTCACATCTTCCAAAACCTTCTCGGAGGTAGTGATGAAGAATACCTGTGAGTCGAAGCCGTGCTCAGCCTGCGATAAGAGGTCGGCAGCCGCAAAGACAGGGCTGGCAGTTTCATCAGCGATAAGACAAACCTCCGAAGGTCCTGCCGGCATATCGATAGCCACATCGTGGAGAGAAACCTGCTGCTTGGCAGCCATCACAAACTGGTTGCCCGGACCGAAGATCTTATATACCTTAGGCACGCTCTCTGTACCGTATGCCATCGCACCGATGGCCTGCACGCCGCCTGCCTTGAAAATCTTGCTTACACCAGCAATCTTTGCCGCCATCAGGATAGCTGGATTCACCTTACCCTCCTTGTTAGGAGGCGTGCAGAGAACAATCTCCTTGCAACCGGCAATCTTGGCAGGAGTGGCGAGCATCAATACGGTGCTAAACAAAGGTGCAGTACCACCAGGGATATACAATCCCACCTTCTCTATCGCCACGCTTTTCTGCCAGCAGGTAACGCCAGCACAGGTTTCCACCTTCTTACCCTCAAACTTCTGGCTCTGATGGAATGCGGCAATGTTATGATGGGCGAGGTGCAAAGCGTCTTTCAGTTCTTGAGAAACCAGTTGCTCAGCCTCTTCGATTTCAGCCTCAGTCACAGCCAAAGAATCGAGATGAGCATGATCAAACTTCTCCTCGTAACGCTTCACGGCTTCATCGCCATGGTTCTTCACATCGTCGAGTACACCTTGTACGGTCGCATTCAACTGCGATACATCCAGGTGTGGGCGTTCTACTATCTCGCTCCATTCCTCCTTTGCAGGATACTTTATTACCTTCATTCCTTATTATACTTTGAAATTTATTAATACATTGAACTTTGCAAACTGTTCAATGTTACAATATCATCTTTTCAATTGGTGTCACCAGGATGCCCTGTGCACCGAGTTCCTTCAGTTTACCGATGATTTCCCAGAAACGCTTCTCGTCGAGAACGGTGTGGATAGAGCACCACTCCTCGTCGGCCAATGGGATGATAGTAGGACTCTTGATACCTGGCAAAACCTGGGTAATCTCCTCTACCTTCGCCTTAGGGGCGTTCATCATCACGTACTTCTTGTCCTGTGCAGAGCGCACAGCCTCGAAGCGGAACAGCATCTCATTGAGAATCTGATGCTTCTCTTCATCCATCTTCCAGTTGCCGATGAGCAGAGCCTCGCTCTTCATCACCACCTCTACCTCGGCAAGATTGTTGCTTACCAGTGTAGAACCAGAGCTGACAATATCAAAGATACCATCTGCCAGACCGATACCCGGGCTAATCTCCACAGAACCGGTGATTACGTGGATGTCGGCATTGATATTGTTCTTCATCATGAAGTTGCGAAGAATGTTAGGATAAGAGGTAGCAATCTTCTTACCATTAAACCACTTCAATCCTGGATAATCAATCTTCTTTGGGATTGCAAGACTCAAGCGGCACTTGCTGAAACCCAATCTGTCGATAATCTGTGCGTTTTCACCACGCTCTACAAACTCATTTTCACCCACAATACCGATGTCGGCAACGCCTGAGGCAACGCTCTGAGGAATATCGTCATCGCGGAGATAGAGCACCTCAAGAGGGAAATTACTTGCTTGCACCAGAAGAGTGCGCTTTGAGGCGCTTACCTTGATGTCCGCCTCTGCTAAAAGATTCATTGTATCGTCGAACAGACGACCTTTACTTTGTACTGCTATTCGTAACATATTTCTGTATTTTGTTTGAAAAACATTGCAAAAGTACATAAAATTGTTAGAATATGCAAATAATTTCGCACTTATATGCTTTTTTTTCGTACTTTTGCAGTCGCAATGAGAAAAAAGTTATATTTATACGCATTATATTCGCTGTTTTTACTTGCCAGTTGTGCTGACAAGAAACCGCAACAGGAACTCACTCCCTGGGGAACTCCCGTGGGTGAAGTGGAGGATATGGACGGTGATGATGAGGGAACTGGCGAAAACGCGGCAGATGGCGATGCTGGCGCTCAGGCTCAGCAACGGGGTCTGTCGCTGTCGGATATCCAGGACAATGGCGAGCTGATCATGCTTACCGTGAATGGTCCTACCACCTATTATGATTACCACAACCACGGAATGGGTCTGCAGTACCTGCTCTGCGAGAAGTTTGCCCAGCAGATTGGTGTGTCGTTGAGAGTGGAGGAATGCAAGGATACTACCGAGATGATTCAGAAACTCCAGAAGGGAGAAGGCGACATCATCGCCGTTCCCCTGCCCCGTCATATATTAAAAGGTGGAAAGTCATCGGCAGGAAAGAACAAAACGGCTGCAAAATCGGTTTCCGGAGATAGCAAGACTACCAATCTGCTTTTCTGCGGCGTAACGCCCGACCAAGGCAAGACGCAGTGGGCAGTAGTTGGCGGCAACAAGAGTCTCGCCGATACACTGAACGGATGGTTCAAACCAAAACTGATAGCCGAGGTGAAGAAGGAAGAGTCCTTCCTGCTCTCTACGGCAAGCATCCGCCGACATGTCTATTCTCCTTTCCTCAACCGTTCCAAGGGAGTCATCTCCCGCTACGACCATCTCTTTATGAGATACAGCGGAACGGCACGTATGGACTGGCGCCTGATGGCTGCACAGTGTTACCAGGAGAGTTGCTTCGACCCGAATGCCAAATCATGGGCTGGAGCCTGCGGACTGATGCAGATCATGCCATCTACCGCAGCCCACCTGGGATTACCGATGAGTGCCATTCACGATGCAGAGGCGAATGTGGCAGCAGCAGCCAGATACATGGCAGAACTTCAGGGACATTTCTCGGATGTAGGTGATCCGGCACAGCGTGCGCTCTTCGCTCTGGCTGCCTATAATGGTGGTTTTCACCATATCCGTGATGCGATGGCACTGACCAGGAAACATGGTGGCAACCCACAGAACTGGGGACATGTAAGAGAATACGTGCTGCGCCTTACCCAACCCGCCTATTATGGCGACCCAGTGGTGAAATATGGTTATATGCGAGGCACAGAGACGGCAGATTATGTAGATAGAATCCGTGCCCGCTGGAGCGAGTACTGCGGCGGAGCCAGCTTCCACGAGAGCTATCGGGGCGGCAGCCGTGGATCAGGCATCGGAAGAGGCACCGACTCCTTCAATGGCGCACCGGTAAAATCAAAGAGAAACTATCAAAGGAAATACCATATATAAAATATGATATAGATTGGCCCCACACGGGCTGAAAGCCCAGAAGCACCTAGCCCAGGGCAACACCCTGGGTAAACATAGAGTATAACAGAAGCGCCCTGAAAGGGCAAAAGCATTAAATCTACTATGCTTTTGCTCTTTCAGGGCGCTTTGCTAATTAGAATTACTTACCCAAAACCTCATCGAGCAAGGTGTAGAATGCAGGATCCTCACCCACGATGGTCTTTACGATCTTGCCGTCAGGACCGATGACAATCTTAGTTGGGAAGCCCTGAACAGCATACTTGTCGAGTACATCGCTACCCTTTGGATTATAGACGTGAATCCATGGCAACTGATGCTTCTCAACGGCAGCCTTCCACTTAGCCTCGGTATCGTTGCAGTCAACACCCAGGATTTCGAACTTACCCTTATACTTCTCGTAGTACTCCTTCATCTTAGGCATACCCTTGATACACCAGATACACCAGGAACCCCAGAAGTCGATGACAACATACTTGCCACGGAGGCTGGAAAGAGAGAATGGCTTGCCGTTGATATCATTCAAGGTAAAATCAGGAGCCTCTACACCCGAAGCCTGAACCACTTTAGCCTTCTCCTCCATCTCAGCACGCTTCTTGGCACTTTCGAAGATAGGCTCATAGTATGCCTTCATTCTACCGTTCTTGACGTTATCCGCCATCAGACTGATCAAAGTCTCCTTGTACTTGACATCATCCAGCTTGTCGATGAGAAGAGCGATACATTCCTGATCAGAATGCTGCTTGGCATAAGCAAGAAGGTCGGCAGCATACTTCTTCCGCAAAGGTTCCATACGCTCATCTACAACTTTTTCGATAGAATCGCGGTTGCTGTCATTCACATTGTCAGAATACCATTTCCAGAGCGCTTTGATATCCTTGTAAGCCTGACCTATATACTCATCCATCAATTCCTGTTCCTGATAGAATTTACCTCCCTTGATATCGACACCCTCAGTGAAGTTACCCTTCATCTCAATAGTCTCACCCGGAATGGCAAAGACAGGGTTAGCCTGAAATTTTCCCCTCTTGATGACCTTCTGGTCACAGAGATAAACCCATTGAGGCTTATCAAAGTTCTTGGAGTACACAAACTTCTTTTTCTTAACCTCAATGTTTTCCGTCTTTCTTCCAATCATAGCTACCAGAGAATCCGGCAACCCCTCTACGTTACCCTTGATTTGAAAGGTTCCGCTCTGAGCCATCGCTGCTGCTGATGCCAGCATCATAGCAGCTGTAAAAATCATTTTCTTCATTTTGAATTATGTTTTATCTTTTATATTTCCACATTAACTTTTATCCATACCTTATTATATAAGGCATTCTTTATTCCTCATACTCCGTAGTATCTTCGATACCTGCCGCAGCGAGTGCCTCCTTGCGTTCCACGCATGTACCGCATTTTCCGCAGTGCTTCTCACCACCCTTGTAGCAGCTCCAGGTCTCGGCATAGTCAATACCGAGTTTCTTGCCGATGGCTGCAATCTCACCCTTGGTGATGTTGGTATAAGGAGCCACCACGCGAACATCTACGAAGGTGCCAGCCTCGGCAGCCTCATCGATTGCCTTGATAAATTCAGGGCGACAGTCCGGATAGATGGTGTGGTCGCCTCCATGATTAGCGATGAGCACCTTCTTCAGATTGTTGCTCTCAGCGATACCGATGGCGATACTCAGCATGATACCATTACGGAAAGGCACCACGGTAGATTTCATATTGTCATCGGCATAATGTCCCTCTGGGATGGCATCGGCACCTTCCAGGAGAGAGCTCTTGAAATACTGATGCATGAATCCCAGATCAATGGTGATATGCTTGATGCCCAGTCGCTCGCAGTGCATCTTGGCGAAAGGAATCTCCCGCTCGTTGTGATTGCTTCCATAGTTGAAACTGATACCCAGGGCTATCTCGTCCTTCTTGTCATAGAGCAGGGTAATACTGTCCATACCGCCGCTCACAATAATTACTGAATCCTTCATTTATTTTGAACTTTTTATTTTAAAGTCAGATTATACAATATTCATAAAGTCAGATTGTACACAAAAATCTGCGGAATCCGAGAAATCTGCGTGAGATTTTACCCGAACAGGCAACGAAACGCCTCTTCCACCTTCCTTACGGGATGAATCTCTATCTGATACTTCTTATGGTCGAAACCATGATAATTATATTTCGGAATGATGATATGCTGGAAACCGAGCTTCTCTGCCTCAGCGATGCGCTGCTCGATACGGCTCACCGGACGAACCTCGCCACTGAGTCCTACCTCGCCACACATACACCAGCCCTGCTCTATCGCTGTATCCACATTGCTGCTCAATACCGCAGCCAGTACACTCAGGTCCATCGCAGGGTCAGTTACCCGCAAGCCTCCCGCAATGTTCAGGAACACATCCTTCGCCATCAACTTGAAGCCCACTCGCTTCTCCATCACCGCCAGGAGCATGTTCAGTCTTCTCTGGTCGAAACCCGTTGCCGAGCGCTGGGGAGTTCCGTATGCCGCCGTGCTCACCAGAGCCTGCGTTTCCACCAGGAACGGGCGTACACCCTCAATGGCAGCACTGATGGCTACACCCGAAAGTCCATCATGATCTTCGGTAAGGAGCAGTTCCGACGGATTGCTCACCTGTCTCAATCCTCCCTGCAGCATCTCGTAGATGCCGAGTTCCGAAGTGCTTCCGAATCGGTTCTTGATGCTTCGCAGGATGCGGTACATATAATGCTGATCACCCTCAAACTGGATGACGGTATCCACGATATGCTCCAGGATCTTCGGACCTGCCAGAGTTCCCTCCTTATTAATATGTCCGATCAGGATAACAGGGATACCGCTGGTCTTGGCAAATCTCAGGAGCGATGCTGCGCATTCACGCACCTGGGAAACTGAACCAGGAGAACTATCCACACTCTCTGTAGCAATTGTTTGGATAGAATCGATAACTATCAGTTCTGGAGCCACTTGCTGAATATGGGAAAAGATTTTCTCCAACTGTGTTTCACAGAGAATCGTAATATGATCGAAGGCATTCTCCGGTGGGGTTCCTGCCAACGAAGCAACGTCTTCTACCGAAGTTCCCTTCAGCATAGCCTGTCCCTTCGCCAGTCTGTCAGCTCTCAGTTTAATCTGATGGGCACTCTCCTCGCCGCTCACATACAGCACCCTTCTATGTTTCATATTCAGGATGGTTTGCAGCGTAAGGGTACTCTTTCCTATGCCCGGTTCACCGCCCAGCAGGGTGATGCTTCCCGGCACCATACCGCCACCCAGTACGCGGTTCAGCTCCTCGTCCATCATATCGATACGCGGCTCATCCACAGCCGAAATATCCTTCAGATTCATCGGCTTGGCATCCGCGTCGGAGTGTTGCCCACCAAACATGGTAGCAGCCCCGCCATGCCTCATGGTCATGCCAGCGCTTTTAGCCGCCTGCGATCCCGAATCAGCCGCAATGCGTATCTCCTTAAAAGTATTCCATTGTCCGCAGCTAGGGCATTTACCCATCCATTTGGCACTTTCCTGCCCACAGTTGCTGCAAACGTATGCTATTTTATCTTTTGCCATAACGATTGAATTTGTCGGCAAAGGTACAGCTTTTTTTTCTTTAATCACTAAAAAAGTAACCATTTTTACATTTTATAACCATCGATTTGCAAAGTAGATATGGCAAAAAAGCTTATCTACCACAAAAAATCTTTAAATCGTAGCAGAAAGTTTTGGTAGTACCGATTATTTTTGTTACTTTTGCCTACGGAAAGCGTTTGTTACGACCCGACACCACTCCTATTTTTATATAGTATGCACATAGGAGCCTGATAAGCTCACTAGTCGTAGGGCAAAGGTCGTTTCAGCAGTAAACAGAGTTAATAATATAATACTAATATAAAAATTTAGGTAAAAATGAAAATTGAGAATTTTAACTTTGCTGGTCACAAGGCAATCGTACGCGTTGATTTCAACGTGCCATTGGATGAGAATGGTAATGTAACAGACGACACTCGTATCCGCGGTGCCCTCCCTACTTTGAAGAAGGTACTAGCAGACGGTGGTGCGCTCATCATGATGAGCCACATGGGTAAGCCAAAGGGCAAGGTTAAGCCAGAGCTTTCACTCTCTCAGATTGTTAAGAACGTATCAGACGCTCTTGGTGTAGAGGTTAAGTTTGCCAAGGACTGCGGTAACGCTGATGCAGAGGCTGCTGCCTTGAAGCCAGGTGAGGCTCTCTTGCTCGAGAACCTTCGTTTCTATCCTGAAGAGGAAGGCAAGCCAGTAGGTGTAGAGAAGGGTACTCCAGAGTTCGACGCTGCTAAGGCTGAGATGAAGGAGCGTCAGAAGAAGTTCGCTGCCAAGTTGGCTTCTTACGCTGATGTATATGTAATGGACGCATTCGGTACAGCTCACCGCAAGCACGCTTCTACAGCTGTCATCGCTGATTCTTTCGACAAAGATCACAAGATGCTCGGCTTCCTGATGGAGAAAGAGGTAAAGGCTGTTGACGCAGTTCTCGGCAACATCAAGCGCCCATTCACAGCTATCATGGGTGGTTCTAAGGTTTCTACTAAGATCGGTATCATCGAGAACCTGTTGACTAAGGTTGACAACCTGATTCTCTGCGGTGGTATGACTTATACATTCTCTAAGGCTCTCGGTGGAAAGATCGGTATGTCTATCTGCGAGGATGACAAGCTCGACGTTGCTCTCGACGTAATCAAGAAGGCTAAGGAGAACGGTGTAAACCTCGTACTCGGCACAGACTCTATCTGCGGTGATGACTTCAAGAACGATTGCAATACTCAGGTTTGCCCATCTAACGACATCCCTGACGGATGGGAGGGTATGGACGCAGGTCCTGAGACTCGCAAGGCTTTCGCAGCTGCCATCAAGGGTGCTAAGACTATCCTCTGGAATGGTCCTGCAGGTGTATTCGAGTTCGACAACTTCGCTGGTGGTTCTAAGGCTATTGCTGACGCAATCGCTGAGGCTACTAAGGAAGGTGCATTCTCACTCATCGGTGGTGGCGACTCAGTAGCTTGTATCAACAAGTTCGGTTTGGCTGACCAGGTATCTTATATCTCTACAGGTGGTGGTGCTCTCCTTGAGGCTATCGAGGGTAAGGTATTGCCAGGTGTAGCAGCTATTGAGAAGTAATCAATAGGTATCTATATAAATTGAGTTCGGGGGCATCCCATCCGTGGATGTCCTCGAATTTTTCAGTATAAGATACCCCACCTTAATAATCACGAAACAGTATTCCCTTTATTCAATATATTTATTAAAACCGAAAATTTAAAAGAAATTAATGGATTGGATTATTAATCTTTTCACCAACACAGAGTCGGTGGCTCACATCGCCCTGCTCTACGCAATCGTGATTGCGATTGGTGTATATCTGGGAAAGATCAAGATTGGTGGCATCTCGCTGGGTGTTACCTTCGTGCTCTTCGCAGGTATCTTGGCCGGACACGTGGGCTTCACGGGGCCCAAAGAAATCCTTACCTTCGTGCAAGACTTCGGATTGATTCTCTTCGTCTTCATGATTGGTTTGCAGGTGGGTCCTGGCTTCTTCGAGAGTTTCAAGAAAGGTGGTGTGACGCTGAACATGCTTTCTGCCACAGCTATCCTGCTCAACATCCTCGTGATGTTCGGATGCTATTACCTATTCTTCGACACCAGCAACCCACAGAACCTGCCTATGATGGTGGGTACCCTCTATGGTGCGGTTACCAACACCCCAGGTCTTGGTGCTGCCAACGAGGCATTGCTCAGTGTTTTCCCTAACGGTGCTCCTAGCATCGCCAACGGTTATGCCTGTGCCTATCCTCTGGGTGTGGTTGGTATCATTGGTGCTACCATCCTCATCAAGTATATCACCCGCGTGGATATGGCTGCAGAAGAAGAGCAGCTCAACGAGGAGGAGGCTGCCAACCCTCATGCAAAACCTCACAATATGCACCTGCGCGTGGAGAATACCTACATTGCAGGCAGAACGCTGAGAGAGGTTTCAGAGTTCCTGAACCGAGACATCGTCTGCTCAAGACTCCTCCACGACGGAGAAGTGAGCATCCCTAACAGCAAGACCACCTTCGAGGTAGGCGACGAGCTGCTCGTGGTTTGTGCTGAGGCTGATGCCGAGGCCATCAAGGCTTTCATCGGTCCTGAGATTGATGCAGAGTGGGACCGCGAGAAGGATGAGGTTCAGCACTTCGTATCCAGAAGAATCATCGTTACCCGTCCTGAGATGAACGGTAAGACCCTGGGCAAGATGCACTTCTCCAGTGTATATGGTGTGAACGTGACCCGTATTTCCCGTCAGGGTATGGATCTCTTCGCAAGCCGTAACCACCACTTCCACGTGGGCGACCGCGTAATGGTAGTAGGTCCTGAGGAGAATGTAAACCGTGTGGCTGAAATCATGGGTAACTCTGTAAAGCGCCTCGATGCGCCTAACATCGCTACCATCTTCATCGGTATCATGGTGGGTATCATCTTCGGTTCTCTCCCATTCGCTATCCCAGGCATGCCAGTGCCATTGAAGCTGGGTATCGCAGGTGGTCCGCTCATCATCGCCATCCTCATCGGCCGTTTCGGTTATCGCATGAAGCTGGTTACCTATACCACTACCTCCGCAAATATGATGCTGCGAGAGATAGGACTGGTACTCTTCCTGGCGAGTGTAGGAATCAAGGCTGGTGCCGGATTCTGGGACACTGTAGTTCAGGGCGACGGATTGAAGTATGTGGGATGCGGTTTCCTCATCACCATTATTCCTATCCTCATCGTGGGTACCATCGCCAGATTGAAGTTCAAGTTCAATTACTTCACCATCATGGGTATGCTTGCCGGTACTTATACCGATCCTCCTGCATTGGCTTATGCCAACGCATCATGCTCTAAGGAGGCTCCAGCCGTAGGTTACTCTACCGTATATCCATTGAGTATGTTCCTCCGTATCTTTACAGCCCAGATCGTGGTGCTGTTCTTCTGCGGAGCATAAACGCTTACAAAAGTTAACAAAAGAACTGGTAATAGTTATAAATTATAAAAGAGGTGCACAAAGATAAAAATTTGTGCACCTTTTTTGTTGTCTTTTCACAAATTATTCGTAACTTTGACGCATTAAAACAACAGACAAGAAAACCTAATGTGATTTTCTTAAAAATGAAAACTTCTAAAACGTTGATATGCGTATGAAGAAATTGGGATTTTTGATAACCATGCTAGTCATCGCATCCTTGCCCGCTTGGAGCCAGGGAGCCAAGAGCATCCGTATTACGGAGGTGATGACCCACAACCGTACCAACCTCGTAGATGAGTACGGTCAGCACAAACCATGGGTGGAATTGAGCAATTCCTCCTTTACCACGTATAACGTACGTGGTATGTTTCTAACCACCGACCGACGGGTTCTCAACAAGAATCTTTCGCCCGAAGCACGCCGACAGCTGATGTGCCCCCTGCCGAACAACGAGCCCCGAACCACACTGGGCGGCAAGAAGAGTATCGTCATCTTCGACAGCAGTTCCTGGTACAAAGATGGCTGGAACGGACAGCTTTGGAAGGCAAAGGATTATTCCAACAAAGGTCCTTTCCATCTCAATCTGATTCTACAGGAAAAGAAGCCTAACTGGATAGCCCTCTATGACGGAAATGCCGTGGATCTGATAGACTCCGTAAGCGTACCAGTATTGGCTGCCGACGAGAGCTACGAACTGAGCCAGGATTTCAAGATATGGGAGAAAGCCATAGCTGGAGCCATCACCCCGGGCTATCTGCCACAACACGTAGGTCTGAGCAAGGCACAGCTCCTGAAGAAGCAGGATCCACACGGCATCGGCATCTCCGTGCTTTCAATGGGCATCGTATTCTCATGTCTCGCCCTCCTCTTCATCGTATTCTGGGCATTCGGAGCCTATATGAAACACAAGCAGCGCATCGCCCGTGCTACAGAGAAGCACGCCACCTTATTATATAAGACCAGCAAGAAGACCATCGAGGTTACGCAAGACCTGAGTCATAAGACCAATATTCTGCTGAAGGATGGTCTGGAGACCAAGGGTATCGACAAGGAGATCTACATGGCAGTCATCTCGCTCGCCCTCAAGGAATACCTGGAGGACGTGCATGATGTGGAATCCGGCATCATCACCATCAAGCCTAAACAGACAAGATGGAATGCTCCGAAATTCAATAATATCAATAACTCTAAATAAAAGAAACTATGGCAAAGTATCAATATACAGTGAAAGGTGTCGATTATGAAGTCGAAATACAGGATATAGAAGGCAATATCGCCAACGTAACCGTGAATGGCATCCCATTCGAAGTGGAAATGAAACAGCCGGTGAAGGCTGGCAGGCAGAAAGTGAAATTAAGTGAAGAAAGAAAAGTGAAGAATGAAGAATTCAACAGCTCTTCTGCTACAGCTAATGCGAGTTCTACACCTACCGCCCAACCTGCTACAGCTGCGTCCGGCAAGCCAGTGGTAGCCCCTCTGCCTGGCACCATCAACGAAATCAAGGTGAAGGTGGGCGACAAGGTGAACGCAGGCGATACCGTCGTGATTCTCGAAGCCATGAAGATGCAGAACAACATCGAGGCAGAGACTTCCGGAACCATCACCGGCATCAACGTCAATAAAGGCGATGCCGTGATGGAAGGAGATACACTGGTAACTATCGTCTAATAAGCGAAAAAGCAGGAACAACTATGATTACTTTTTCAAAAAGAATACTAATCATAAAGTTCAATGTTCAACTTTCAATGTTCAAAGTAAATTATGGATTTCATCATACAAAACTTCAATGAGTTCCTGACCTATACGGGCTTTGCAAATGCCACGGCAGGAAACCTCGCCATGATCGTGATAGGAGTTACCTGCATCTGGCTTGCCATCAAGAAGGATTTCGAGCCACTTCTCCTGGTGCCCATCGGACTAGGCATCATCCTGGGCAACATCCCCTTCCGTGCCGATGCCGGACTCGAAATAGGACTATACGAAGATAATTCCGTTCTGAACATCTTCTATCAGGGAGTAAGACAGGGATGGTATCCCCCACTCGTCTTCCTGGGCATCGGAGCGATGACCGACTTCTCGGCATTGATTTCCAATCCGAAGCTGATTCTGATAGGAGCCTCCGCTCAGTTTGGTATCTTCGGAGCCTATATGATAGCCCTGGCTCTGGGGTTCGAACCGAACCAGGCTGCAGGTATCGCCATCATCGGTGGTGCCGACGGACCTACTGCCATCTTCCTGAGCAGCAAGTTAAGTCCTAACCTGATGGGCGCCATCGCCGTTTGTGCCTATTCCTATATGGCTTTGGTACCAGTGATTCAGCCCCCATTGATGCGCCTGCTCACCACCAAGGAAGAGCGCGTCATCAAGATGAAGCCAGCCCGTCAGGTATCACAGACAGAGAAGATCCTCTTCCCTATCGTCGGTTTACTCCTCACCACCTTTATCGTACCATCAGGTCTGCCATTGCTCGGTATGCTTTTCTTCGGAAATCTCCTGAAGGAAAGTGGAAAGACGACAAGACTTGCCAAGACAGCAGGCAGCAGTCTGAATGACATCGTGGTGATGCTGCTCGGCTTGACCGTAGGCTGTTCTACCCAGGCATCAGAGTTCCTGACCCTGAACACCATCAAGATCTTCGCCCTCGGTGCCCTGGCATTCATCATCGCATCAGCCAGCGGTATCCTCTTCGTGAAACTGATGAACCTCTTCCTGCCAAAGGGCAAGAAGCTGAACCCACTGATCGGAAATGCCGGTGTGAGTGCCGTGCCGATGAGTGCCCGCATCAGCAACAACCTCGGTTTGGAGTACGACCGCCACAATTTCCTGCTCATGCACGCCATGGGTCCGAATGTTGCAGGTGTTATCGGTTCCGCCGTAGCCGCTGGTGCCCTGCTGGGATTCTTCAATTAATCTGCAGAGATTCATTAATTCATCCATACGAAAAATGGGAACTTGCACAATTGCAAATTCCCATTTTTCGTATTTTCTATTTTCCTAGAGAACACGCCTTTCGAAAAAGCGGTCTAACTCTTCTTGATTTTCATTTTGCCTTCGAGCGAGATGATGATTTCCACCTGATAACTCACACTGCTGTCCGGCATAGCCAAAACCACTCTATAATGAAGCCCATCGGTATCCACCTTTTTCAGTACGATATCACTCAAAATCGCCTGCTTGAGGAACTCATGAGGAACCTGTCCCTCGAAATCCTCCTTGCGGAAGTCACGGCCGAAAATCCTGCTGGCTCCCCGGTAGATGTTCACATTTACGATGTTGTCGTAATAGACATTATCCACCTCTACGCCATCATCATTGTATGAACTCTTGAAAACCTTATAGGTAGTAGGGTTCACCTGCACATAGAGATGCAACTTCTCATCGCCTGCATACACCACAGAATCTCTCTTGATAAGCGTATTCTGGTTGAGAACCACCGGCTGATTATGCAGGAACTGCTGCAGATAAGAAGTATCGTCTGTCTTGACGAGTTTCATGATATCGCCATTCAGCACCTTGAACTGGAAGATATGAGCAGCCTGCTTGACAATCGGATATTTAGTCGTATTGGCACCCTTCATCACCAGCGTATCGCCAGCAATATAGAAATATACCGGTTGGCTGGTAGAATCAGGATAGTAGATGGTGTCACCCTTCACGCGAAAGACAACATTATCTTCATCATCGCCATCCAACCAGATGCCCTGGAGCATTTTCTTGGCAGCAGTATCCTCCTTTACCTCGGCAGAATCCTTGCCCGCAGACTTCTGTCCGCAGCTGACCATTGCCACCAGGAGGCTTGCACACAACAATATGTTAATAACTTGTTTCATCTTTTCACGATATCTTACTCAAAATACTCAGCCTCCTCAAAAGACAGCGCCTTATTGAGGTCTTTTTCTGAGAGCAATACATTTTCGCCCTCAACAGGCCACTTGATACCAATGGTTTCATCATTCCAGCGGATACTTGCCTCAGCTTGAGGAGCATAAGGGTTATCTACTTTATAGGTAAAGATTGCCTCGTCGCTGAGCACGAGGAAACCATGCGCAAAACCACGAGGAATAAAGAACTGCAACTTGTTCTCCTCGCTCAGTTCCACCATTACATACTTGCCGAAGGTCTTGCTGTCTTTACGCAAATCTACTGCAACATCCAGGACCTTACCCTTGATGACACGCACCAGTTTAGCCTGCGAACTTTCGCCCTTCTGATAATGAAGGCCTCGAAGCACGCCTCTACTCGACATAGACTCATTGTCTTGCACAAACTCAACATGATAACCAATGTGGGCATCGAACTCAGCCTGTTTCCAAGCCTCGAAAAAGTAGCCTCTAGCATCATCAAACACTTTAGGCTGTATGACCCACACTCCTTCTATTTCGGTCTCTGTATATTCCATTGCTATATATTCTATTTTTAGTGGCAAAGGTAATACTTTTTGGCGATATGACAAAACAAATTAAACTTTTTATCACTCCTGACGAAAATTTCCCTTAAAATAGTTGTCCAATTCCCAAAAAAGCCGTACCTTTGCAAAAGATATTCAGAAAAAGAAGATAAACATTTAGACGTGATAGAAATTAACCGACATATAGAAATTCTACTCTTGAGCAACGATTGTGTAATCGTACCAGGTTTTGGTGGATTCATGGCTCATCATATAGATGCACGTTACGATGGCAGAGACAACATGTTTTTGCCACCGCTGAGAACTGTAGGATTCAATCCGCAGCTCACGATGAATGATTCTCTCCTCGCACTCTCGTACGTGGAGACCTACGATATCAGCTACCCTGAGGCATTGCGCCGTATTGAGGATGAGGTAGTTGAAATCAGACAATCATTGGAAAACGAAGGTAAATTCGAAATAGAAAATATCGGTATGCTCTTCCTCAACGAGGATGGCAACATCAGTTTCGAGCCATGCGAGGCAGGCATTCTTACTCCAGACTTCTATGGTTTGGGAGGTTTCGACATGCTTCCTATCGCACAGATTGGCAACGGTGAACAGCAGAACGAGAATCAAAACGTGGCAATGACTGTAAATCTTGCCAAAGAGGAACAACCAGTCAAAAACGAGCCAGAAGCACCTGCTGTTCCTGCCAACAATTCGGTATTCATCGCAGAAGAAGAGGAAGAAGAGGAAAAGACAGAGTTCATCAGCATCAAAAAGAGCTGGCTGCGCAACATGGCAGCAGCCTGCATCGCCCTCATCGCCTTCTTCACCATCTCTACTCCACTCGGAAGTCCTACTATCGAGAAGAGTCAGATTGATACCGGAATGCTCACCCGCATCATGCCTAAGGAGATGACTCCGGTAAAAAGCAACGAGCTGCTGCTCCCTACTGATGAACCGAAGCTGATAGAGACCACTCCTACAGACAAAGCTGCGGCGAAAGTTCCATCCATGGCACAGGATAGAGAGATTGCTACTCCAACTGCCTCTTATTACAGCATCGTATTGGCAAGCCGCGTGACCAAACGCAATGCAGCCAGCTATGTGGAACACTTGCAGGGCAAGGGCTTCAAGGAGGCTAGAGTGCTGATTACAGACAACAACGTAAAGGTGATTTATGGCAACTACAGCTCTGAGAGCGAGGCATATAACACCCTCAACCGACTCCATACCAACGAGGCTTTCACTGACGGCTGGATTACAAAGGTTAAGGAATAGTTTAGAGTTAAGAGTTTATAATTTATAGGAGGAGAATTATCCTCTTATACATTATTATATATAGAAAGAAATCAAGATTATATATAGAAAGAAATCAAGGAAAGAAAAAAATAGATATGAAAAGAGTACGTTGCCCTAAATGCGATAATTTCATCACGTTCGACGAAACCAAATACGAGGCAGGTCAGAGCCTGGTCTTCGTATGCCCTAATTGCAATAAGCAGTTTGGCATCCGTATGGGCGTATCCAAGCTCCGCGAAACCCGCAAGGAAGAGAAGCTTGATGAAAACGCCAATGAGAATGGCGTAGGCTCCATCGTAGTCATCGAAAACGTATTCGCCTACAAGCAGGTCATCCCTTTGCAGATGGGCGACAACGTCATCGGAAGATATATGAAGAACAGCGGCATCAACTGTCCTATCGAGACCGTAGATCCAAGTGTAGATATGAACCACTGCGTAATCAATGTAAGCCGCGACAAGAAAGGAAGATTGAAATATGTGCTCCGCGATGGCCCTAGCTACACCGGCACCTTCGTAGATAACGAAATCCTGGGCGACCGTGAGCGCCGTGTCATCGAAGACGGCACCCTCTTCACTATCGGAGCCACCAGCATCATCCTCCGCACAGCAGACAGCGAGGAGGAGTAATGGGAAAATAACAAGTTGAAATAAAACCAAGGGTTAGAGTAGGAAAAATCTTACTCTAACCCTTTTTTACTGATAAACACGTATAAATATACCAATTTTTCTTACTTTCTGCAAGAAAGTATAGCAATATAGTAATCTTTTTGCTAATATTTTCGTTAGATTAAAAGAAAATGTGTACCTTTGCAACAGAAATTAGTAATACGTGGGACCAACACTCCCGATGCGTATAAAAAAACAGAAGAATTACGTTAGGTTATGGATGTAGCAATCGTAAAATACAATGCCGGAAATATCTATTCCGTAGTCAACGCCATGAAGCGTTTGGGCATTGAACCAGTACTCACTGATGATGCCGAAATGCTCCAGAAGGCAGACCGCGTGCTGTTTCCAGGTCAGGGGCAGGCAAGGGAAGCCATGGAATATCTCAAGGCTCACCAGCTGGATCAGGTGATCAAGAATCTCAAGCAACCCGTATTGGGCATTTGCGTGGGACAGCAACTGTTGTGCCGACATTCGGAGGAAGGCGACGTAGATTGCATCGGCATCTTCGATGTGGATGTGAAGCGATTCCAACCTCAGAAGCACGAAGACAAGGTACCAGCCATGGGATGGAACGAGATATACAATCTGAAAACGGAACTTTACAAGGGATTATCCCATCCCTACTCCTATTTCGTGCACAGCTACTATGTACCACTCTGCGAGGAGACCATCGCCAAGGCTGATTACATTCTGCCTTACAGCGCATCGCTCCACAAAGACAACTTCTATACCTGCCAGTTCCATCCGGAAAAGAGCGGCAAGGTGGGAGAACAGATTTTAAAGAACTTCCTTGAAATATAGCAGGGACATTCTGTCAGGCAGATTTCCCGATGATATAGAATAGGATTAAACGCAATAAAAGAAATATGATAGAATTAATTCCTGCCATCGACTTGATAAATGGCCAGTGCGTTCGCCTGACAAAAGGCGATTACGACCAGAAGAAGGTCTATAACGACAATCCGGCAGAAGTGGCTAAAGACTTCGAGAAGCTGGGATTCAAGCGACTCCACGTAGTGGATCTGGACGGTGCCAAGTCGAAACACATCGTAAATGATGCTGTACTGAAGGCGATTACCACCGAAACGAATCTGACAGTAGATTTCGGAGGCGGTATCAAGACCGAGAAAGACATCGAGAAGGCATTTGCTGCAGGAGCCAGTATGGTAACCATAGGCAGCATCGCCGTTACCAATCCTGATCTCTTCATGGAGTGGATAGATAAATATGGTGCCGACAAACTCATCCTCGGAGCCGATGTAAGAAACGGCAAGATTTCTATCAATGGATGGAAAGAGGATTCATCAGAAGACCTCCTCCCCTTCCTCAAGAAATACATCGACAAGGGTGTACGCTATGTACTCTGCACGGAAATCAGCAAGGATGGCACCCTGCAGGGTCCTGCCATCGAGCTATATCAAGAGATCATGGCAGCCTATCCTCAACTTCGCCTCATCGCCTCGGGCGGAGTGAGCTGCAATGAAGACATCGAGGCTCTGGAAGCTGCCGCCATCCCAGCCGTTGTCTTCGGCAAGGCATTCTACGAGGGTAAGATAGATGTTGAAAAGTTAGGAGTTAAGTAATCATAAAGTTCAAAGTCCAATGGTCAAAGTTCAAAGTAACAAAGGTTTGGCAAAGCGAATCGTCCCTTGCCTCGACGTGAAAAACGGAGAGACCGTAAAGGGAACGAACTTCGTGAACCTGAGAAGCGCAGGCGACCCTGTAGAACTGGGCAAGGCCTATAGCGATGCAGGTGCCGATGAACTCGTTTTCCTCGACATCACCGCCAGCTTCGAAGAGCGCAAGACCTTTACAGATATGGTGACTCGCGTAGCTGCCGAAATCAATATCCCATTTACCGTGGGTGGCGGCATCAACGAGCTGAAGGATGTAGATCGGCTCCTCAATGCAGGTGCCGACAAAGTTAGTATCAACAGTGCTGCCATCCGACATCCGGAACTCATCAACGAGATAGCCAACCATTACGGCTCACAGGTCTGCGTCTGCGCCATCGATGCCCGTCTCGATCCTGACGGCTGGCATTGCTACGTGAAGGGCGGAAGAGAGCGTGTAGAACTCGGTCTGTTTGATTGGGCAAGAGAAGTTGCCGACCGTGGTGCCGGCGAGATACTCTTCACCAGTATGGACCACGATGGTGTGAAGCAGGGCTTTGCCAATGAAGCCCTCGCCCGCCTTGCAGAAGAAGTAAGCATTCCTATCATTGCATCGGGTGGAGCAGGCAAAATGGAGCATTTCCGCGATGCCTTCACCCAGGGAAAGGCAGATGCAGCACTGGCTGCCAGTGTCTTCCACTTCGGTGAAATCGCCATACCTGACCTGAAAAATTACCTCCGGAAAGAAGGCATCAACGTCAGGTTGTAAACAGTTGTAAAACGGAGCCTTAAGGCTAGATATTTTTTTCCTTAAGGGAAAATAATTATTTCCTTAAGGGAAAATATATTTTTCCTTAAGAGTGAATAATTCCCCTATGATAGGGCAGATTGGCAATGGAGTAAGCAAAACAATTAATTGTAAAGATAAAATGGAAATAGATTTTGAAAAAATGGGTGGACTTGTTCCTGCCATCATCCAGGATGCTGTAACCAAGAACGTTCTGATGCTGGGATTCATGAACAAGGAAGCATACGATAAAACCATCGAAACCAAGAAGGTTACCTTCTGGAGCCGTTCTCGCAACTGTCTTTGGACCAAGGGCGAGACCTCAGGAAACTTCCTCAATCTGGTAAGCATTCAGATAGACTGCGACAACGATACCTTCCTGGTAAAGGTTCATCCAGATGGTCCTACCTGCCACAAAGGCACCGATACCTGCTGGGCTGAGGAAAATACGCTGAACCCTATCCTCTTCCTCTCAGAGTTGCAGGACTTCATCGACAAGCGCCACGAGGAGATGCCTGAGGGCAGCTACACCACCAGTCTCTTCAAGAAGGGCGTGAACAAGATGGCGCAAAAGGTTGGAGAAGAAGCTATTGAGACGGTTATTGAAGCTACCAACGGCACCGATGACAAGTTCATCTACGAAAGTTCCGACCTGCTCTACCACCTCATCGTACTGCTCACCAGCAAAGGCTTGCGAATCGAGGATGTAGTAAAGGAGCTCCAGATGCGACACGACCCGGAATGGGACAAGAAGCGCCGAGTAGCAAAGAGCAAGGGCGAAATGCAATAACAGCACGTCCTGAAAGAACATTAGAGAACAATTAATAAAGGAGAAAAAATTAGGATGTTAATAGATTATCAGAACGTCAGCATATACCAAGCCGACAAGTGCGTGCTCAAGGGCATCAACTTCCATGTGGATGAAGGAGAGTTCGCTTATCTCATCGGAAAAGTGGGCTCGGGAAAG
>ERZ791833.426-NODE-426-length-21841-cov-2.52451_pt1 | contig 21841 bp, 17 predicted proteins | sample MGYA00510294_ERZ791833 | MGnify/ENA primary metagenome ERZ791833 (study PRJEB30046, sample SAMN00715270) | human gut metagenome | study: EMG produced TPA metagenomics assembly of the A metagenome-wide association study of gut microbiota in type 2...
GTGAAGCCGTGAAACCATTTTGGGATAAACATATCCTTATTTATGGATGTGAAAGCATCGTTTTCGGTAAAGCACTGTTTTGTTCTTTGTAAAGCAATGCTTTCTTGGGGATGAAACGGTGTTTTGTGTCAAAGGGGGCATTGGAGAATAAGAAAGGCAACTTGGCTGGTATAAACATGGACTTGACGGGCGCAAAGAGAGACTTGGGAAGTGTAACTATGGACTTGGTGAAAGGGAATATTGAAAACTATGTTTTCATTTGTTTCTGCATTCAACTTTCCCTATCTTTTGATAAGATAGGGGGCGTCTCAGCAAAAAAATCAAGCAAGCTTGTTTCTTCTGCATTCAACTTTCCCTATCTTTGCCAATACATTGTTTAAACTAAATAGGGAATGAAAAAATATTTATTATTGGGCTTTCTGCTGATAACAGGGCTTTGTTGTACGTATGGGCAAGCCATTACGCCGGCTGAGGAGCCTAATCAGACGCAGCGCGAATTGATAGAGCGCGGGTATGGTATGTTTGTTCATTTTGGGGTGAATACTTTCTCGGGCGATGAATGGTCGGACGGGACAGTGCCGGTGGATAAATATAACCCGACACGTTTGGATTGTGACCAGTGGGTGCGGGTGGCACGTGATGCTGGTTTCCGATATGTGTTACTCGTAACGAAGCACCATGACGGTTTTTGCTTATGGGACAGCCAATATACGGATTACGATGTGGCCTCTTCGCCCGTTAAGACGGATGTGGTAAAGGTGGTTTCGGATGCCTGTCGGAAATATGGTCTTCAATTTGGTGTTTATTATTCGTTGTGGGACAGGCACGAACCGTCGTATCGTGATAAGGATCCGAAGAAATATATCGACTATATGATTGGGCAGCTTCGGGAGTTGTTTTTGAACTATGGTCCGATTTGTGAATTATGGTTTGATGGCGGTTGGGACCGTCCTGTAAAGGATTGGGATCTTCCTCGTGTATATGCCGAGGTGAAGAAGATGCAACCTAACTGTGCTGTCGGGGTGAATCATACGGTAGTCGATCGTGAAGGAAGCCGTAAACATATTTTGCCGGATTCGATGCTGGTGGACAATAAGTATTATCTGCAATACTTCCCTACGGATTTCCGCTTGTGGGATCCGAAGATTGCACACAAGCTTGACAAGAAGCAATATTTGTATGGCGGTAATTCCTACTATCTGCCGTTTGAGCATACGGTCTGCATCAGTAAAGAGTGGAACTGGTTTCAGAAGAATACCCCCAAAACGGTGCGTAGCCTGGATGAATTGGAAGAATTGTTCTATTGGTGTACTTCGGGTAACAATACATTTGGTGGTCAATGTCCCTCCCGATCAGACGGGGCGTATCCGCGAGAATGAGGCCAATCATATCATTGCGTTGAATAAGGAGCGTTTGCATTTGCAGCAAGACCGCCCGCTGCCTGTAGGAAGTGCGTGGCTGACTGAGGGTGGGATGGCTACGGCTTCATCGGTATACGAGAACAATGAAGAACAGTATGGTGCAGCTTATGCGATCGACGGAGGAATGCAAACCCGTTGGGCGGCGGATGATGTGCATGCGGAACTCGTCATTTCGTTCGACGGCATGAAATCGTTCAACAAGGTCGTAGTGTTTGAGCATTGTGATGCGGTGAATTCTTCTGACGGCTTCTCGAACAAACGAGTGAATCGGATACAATCTTATCGTATCGATATCTGGAAGGATGGCGATTGGGAGTGTGTCTATGTTTCTGACGAACCGATGGGAGATTGTAAGGTGATCAGATTTCCTTATACCTATCAGACAGACAAAATTCGTCTGAAAGTGTTGAACGCTTCCTTGCCTCCTTCGATTGACGAGATATATGTTCAGGAAGTCGACTGATATTTGCTGTTTTCGAAAAAAATTACGAATATTGCACCTCTACACAAACATTGGATAAGATATGAAAACGGTATTCAGCATTGTATTCGCTTTCTTGTTCGCAATTGCCTGCTCCGCACAAGTTTTGACTTTGCCTGCCTCGGAGGCTGTGTCGCCTGGCATGTGGCTTTGTTATCGCATGAATCTGCACTTGAACGACGAACCGTCGGATGTGGAACTTCGTATCGCGGCGGATAGCAAGTATTGGCTTTGGGTGAATGGCGAATTGCAGGTGAGGGAAGGCGGACTGAAGCGGGGACCCAATCCGAAGGATACGTATTGCGACGTGCTTCGTGGGGCGCAGGGCTTGCGCGAAGGCGATAATACGGTAGCCGTATTGGTGTGGTACTTTGGCAAGGACGGGTTCAGCCATCGCAATTCGCCGACGCCGGGATTGGCTTTCCGTTTGTCGGTGGACGGTAAGGTGCTGGATACGGACAAAGCTTGGAAGGTGTGCAGGCATCCAGCCTATTATTTACCTGAAGGAGAAAAGCCCAATTATCGTTTGCCCGAGTCGAACATCGGATTCGATGCCGCGAAGGACATCGCTTTTCAGCAACCCGACTATGATGACAGCAGTTGGAGTAAGGTTCGACGGGTGTCGTTGGAGGAGGCTGGATGGAATCGGTTGGTGGATCGTCCTATTCCTCAATGGAAAGACTATGGCCTGAAAACCTATACAAGGACGGAGCGGCAGGGAAATCAGACTCTAGCTTATTTGCCCTACAATGCGCAGGTAACTGACCGAAAGATTGACATCCGTACGGATGACTATCGGGGTGGTTCGGCTACGAATGTGTTTGCCGAATATATTACACGCGAGGGTGTGCAGGAGTTTGAATGCCGCGGTTGGCTGAACGGCCACTATGTCATCTATACCATCCCTGAAGGTTGTGAGGTGCTAGAGTTGAAATATCGCGAGACGGGATATGATACGAATTTTGCAGGCAGTTTCTGGTGTGACGATCCTTTCTTGACACGCCTGTGGACGAAGTCGCAACGTACACTTTACATCACGATGCGCGACACCTATATGGATTGCCCTGACCGAGAGCGGGCACAATGGTGGGGCGACGTGGTGAATGAACTTGGCGAGGCTTTTTATGCCTTGGACGAGAAGGCACATCGGCTGACGCGCAAAGGCATCTGTGAGCTGGGCGGACAGTACCATCTTTGCCCCTGTACCTGCCGGCAACTACAAGGACGAACTGCCCATGCAGATGCTGGCCAGTGTAGGCTATTATGGCTTCTGGACGTACTATATGGGGACGGGCGACAAGGAACTGATTGAATACGTGTTTCCCAAAGTGAAGAAATACATCCACGTCTGGAAGACGTTCTCCGACGGGCTGGTTATTCCCCGCAAGGGTGGGTGGACATGGGGCGACTGGGGTGACAACAAGGATATGGAGCTTCTGTTCAGCCTGTGGTATTCCATCGCTTTGGATGGCTATGCCCACATGGCCCGTCTGGTGGACGAGCCGGCAGAAGCGCGTTGGGCGGGCGAAACCAATGACCGTCTGCGCAAAGTCTTCCATCAGAAGTATTGGACGGGGACGTATTATCGGTCGCCCGACTATGAAGGGCTGCCTGACGACCGTGCCCAGGCCTTGGCCGTTGTGGCGGGTGTGTTGCCTAAGGAATTTTATCCGACTATTCGTCCTTTCTTTCGTCAGCAATATCATGCCAGCCCTTATATGGAAAAATATGTCTTGCAGGCGCTTTGTGAGATGGGATACTATCAGGATGCGATGGACAGGATGAGGCTACGCTATGAAGCGATGGTGGATAGTCCGCTGACGACGTTGTGGGAAGGCTGGGGCATCGGCAAGGAAGGCTTTGGAGGTGGTAGTTATAACCATGCCTGGAGCGGAGGCCCGCTGACTATCTTGAGTAGTTACATGGCAGGTGTGAAAGTGGTAGAGCCTGGCTTTAAAGTTTTTTCGATTTGTCCCAATTTAGGAAACTTGAGTCATGTGAAAGTGACGGTGCCGCTTGCGGGCGGACGCTTTATCGAGGCTGATGTGAAAAAGGATGCAGAGCGATGTGTACTTGAACTGGCAGTGCCCGAAGGTACGACTGGATTGGTGGGCTTGCCTGACGGATATACACAAATGCGTGTGAATGGGAAACCTGCCGAAGCAGGAATGAAATTGAAAACAGGTGTTTGGAAGATTGAGTTTGGAAATCTTCCTTACAAATAAGATTTGAGCAGATTATGGAAAAGACATGGAGGTGGTTTGGTAAAAAAGATCCGATTACGTTGGACATGCTCCGACAAATCGGCGTGGAAGGCATTGTGACGGCGTTGCACGATATCCCCAACGGCGAGATCTGGCCGCTGGAGGCGATTGTGGAGCTGCGCGACTATATAGAACGGGCAGGATTGCGCTGGTCGGTGGTGGAAAGTTTGCCCGTGAGCGAAGCCATCAAGTATGGTGGCAAGGAGCGCGATCGCCTGATAGAAAACTATGGAATAAGCCTGGCAAACCTGTCGAAAGCAGGGATCAAAACAGTGTGTTATAATTTCATGCCCGTCATCGACTGGATACGTACTGACTTGAACCATCGATGGGAAGACGGCTCTTCCTCGTTGTATTTTGACAAGATACGTTTTGCCTACTTCGATTGTCGGATTTTGCAACGTAAAGGGGCTGAAGCTGACTATACGGCGGAAGAATTGCAGAAGGTGGACGAGCTGGCAAAGACCATTACGGATGAAGAAAAATATGAGTTGATAGATACTGTAATTGTCAAGACGCAAGGCTTTGTGAATGGCAATATCGACGGCCATACGCCCGACCCAGTACAATTGTTTAGAGAACTTTTGTCGCGCTACGAAGGGATCGACCGCCATCAGCTGCGTGACAACCTGTGTTATTTTCTGTCAGCCATCATGCCTGTCTGCGATGCTTGCGGCGTGGATATGTGCATACATCCCGATGATCCGCCTTATCAGATGCTGGGATTGCCTCGTATTGTCACTTCGGGTGAAGACATCGACTGGCTGCTTAAGGCGGTGGACAATCCTCACAACGGGTTGACCTTCTGTGCTGGTTCGTTGAGTGCAGGTTTGCAGAATGACGTGGTCGAACTTACCCGTCGCTTTGCCTCACGTACTCGTTTCGTGCATTTACGTAGTACAAATGTCATGGAAGATGGAAATTTCATGGAAGCGTCCCATCTGGAAGGGCGCGGACGCGTGCCTGAGCTGGTTGCTTTTTACGAAAAGAATCTGCCCGATGTGCCTATGCGTGTCGACCATGGCCGGCTGATGTTGGATGATAGAAACAAGGGCTATAACCCCGGTTATTCCTTCCATGGACGGATGCTTGCATTGGCTCAGGTGGAAGGTATGATGGCAATGGTGCGTAAATTTCCGACTTTTTTCTCCTAATATTTTGTAGTCGAACAGATTATTTATATCTTTGCAAACGGAAACGGATGAAAGGTGGAGGGGCAATCAAGCTCCTCTTTTTTATTCTTATACGGTTTATATGATAGAGAAAAAAACGATTTGTGAAATTGTAGAAGATTGGTTGAAGGACAAAGATTACTTCCTGGTGGAGGTAACGGTGAGTCCTGATGACAAGATTGTGGTGGAGATCGACCACAAAGACGGTGTTTGGATAGAAGATTGTGTGGAGTTGAGCCGCTATATCGAATCCCGCCTGAACCGCGACGCGGAGGATTTCGAACTGGAAGTAGGCTCGGCCGGTATCGGACAGCCTTTCAAGGTACTTCAGCAGTACATGAACCACATTGGGGAAGAAGTGGAAGTACTGACCAAGGACGGACGTAAACTGAGCGGCGTACTGAAGAAGGCCGATGAACAGCATTTTACGGTTACCATCCAGAAGAAAGTGAAGGAAGAGGGCATGAAACGCCCGAAGATGGTGGATGAAGATTTGAACTTTACGTACGAAGAAATAAAATATACTAAATACTTAATCAGTTTTAAATAAGATTATGGCCAAGAAAGAAGAGACTGTCAGCATGATTGACACATTTTCGGAGTTTAAGGAGCTGAAGAATATCGACAGAACCACGATGGTGAGCGTACTTGAGGAGTCGTTCCGTAGCGTGATTGCGAAAATGTTTGGTACGGATGAGAATTACGACGTCATTGTAAACCCCGATAAGGGTGACTTCGAAATCTGGCGTAACCGTGAGGTGGTTGCCGATGAGGACCTGACGAACCCTAATCTGCAGATATCCCTGAGCGAGGCACAGAAAATAGATGCTTCGTATGAAGTGGGTGAAGAAGTGACAGACGAGGTGAACTTCGCAAAATTTGGCCGTCGTGCCATCCTGAACTTGCGCCAGACGTTGGCCTCTAAGATATTGGAACTGGAAAAAGACAGCCTTTACAACAAATATATCGACAAGGTAGGAACGGTTGTGAATGCCGAAGTCTACCAGATTTGGAAGAAAGAAATGCTGCTGCTCGACGATGAAGGCAACGAATTGCTGCTGCCTAAGACCGAGCAGATACCGAGCGACTTCTATCGTAAGGGAGAAACTGCCCGTGCGGTGGTGGCTCGTGTAGACAACAAGAACAACAATCCGAAGATTATCTTGAGCCGTACTTCTCCTGTCTTCTTGCAGCGTCTGTTCGAGATGGAAGTACCTGAAATCAATGATGGCCTTATTACCATTCGTAAGATAGCCCGTATTCCTGGCGAACGTGCTAAAATTGCTGTAGAAAGCTATGACGACCGTATTGATCCGGTAGGCGCATGTGTCGGTGTGAAGGGAAGCCGTATCCACGGTATTGTGCGCGAACTTCGCAATGAGAACATTGATGTCATCAATTATACTTCGAATGTACAGCTGTTCATCCAGCGTGCATTGAGCCCTGCCAAAATTTCTTCCATCCGCTTGAATGAGGAAGAACGAAAGGCGGAAGTGTTCTTGAAACCCGAAGAAGTTTCATTGGCCATTGGTAAAGGTGGTTTGAACATCAAGTTGGCCAGTATGCTGACTGAATATACCATTGATGTCTTCCGCGAAATTGATGGAAATGTGGAAGATGAAGATATCTATCTGGATGAATTCCGTGATGAAATCGAAGGTTGGGTTATTGATGCAATCAAGGGTATCGGTATCGATACAGCCAAGGCTGTATTGAATGCTCCTCGTGAAATGCTGATCGAGAAAGCCGACTTGGAGGAAGAAACTGTAGACGAAGTGCTGCGCATTTTGAAACAGGAATTTGAAGAAGAATAATAGATGTGTTAATATATATGATTTGAATGTGCTAATGTACTGGTGAAAGCAGTGAGGCACATCGAGGAAGAGGAGCGATTTATTGGCACATTAGTACATTGGCACATTAAAATCATTAAAAGTAAAATATGACGATAAGGTTAAATAAAGTAACACGAGATTTGAATGTGGGAATTACGACGGCTGTTGAATTCTTACAGAAAAAGGGTTTTGTCGTAGAGGCAAATCCGAATACGAAAATTACCGATGAACAGTTTGAGTTGCTGAAAAAAGAATTCAGTACAGACAAGGATCTTAAAATGAAGTCCGAGCGCTTCTTGCAGGAACGTCAAACCAAAGAACGCAACAAAGCGTCTGTGGCTATCGAAGGCTATGAAACGAAGGAATCCGTGAAGGAAAAGGTGGAGGAAATTAAAACTGTAATTCCCGAAGATGTACGTCCTAAGTTTAAACCTGTAGGCAAGATTGATTTGGATAATCTGGGTAAGAAACCTGTGGTTGAGAAAGAAAAAGAAGTGGAAGAGCAGAAACCAGAACCGGTTGTAGAGCCAGTTCAACCGAAGCCGGAAGTTAAAGAAATGCCTTCGGAAGAGGTTGAGGCACAAGTTGCCGAAAAAGTTTCGGAAGTAGAGCCTGTTCAGGAAATCGTGGAAGAGAAGGCTGTCGAAGCGGCTGTGGAAGAACCTCAGATTCAGGATGTGACTGAAGGGGAACACCATTCGGATGAAACAACGGACGTGAAAGTGGAAAAAGAAGAGGAAGCTCCAGTTGAAGAAACAAAGTCGGCTGATAACTCCGAGGAGATTTTTACAATTCGCAAGCCTGAGTTTGTTTCGAAAATTAACGTTATCGGTCAAATAGACCTTGCTGCTTTGAATCAGTCGACTCGCCCCAAAAAGAAGTCGAAGGAAGAAAAGCGTAAAGAACGCGAAGAGAAGGAAAAACAGCGCCTTGACCAGAGACGTCAGATGAAAGAAGCCATCATGAAAGAAATCCGTCGTGAAGACAGCAAGATGAGGGATGAAAATGATGGTGAGAGCGGTGGTAAAAAGAAACGCGTTCGTATCAACAAGGAAAAGGTAGATATCAACAATGCTTCCAGCTATCAGAAAGGCGACCATCAGAAGGGTGGAAATGCCGCCGGACAGCAACAGGGAGGCAAGAAAAATAAGGATCGTTTCAAGAAACCTGTTATCAAACAGGAAGTCAGTGAGGAAGATGTTGCTAAACAGGTGAAAGAAACTTTGGCACGCCTCACGTCGAAAGGCAAGAGTAAAGGAGCCAAATACCGCAAGGAGAAACGTGAACAGGCTGCCGACCGTATGCATGAGCTTGAAAGTCAGGAAATGGCTGATAGCAAAGTATTGAAGTTGACAGAGTTTGTGACAGCCAACGAGCTGGCCAATATGATGGACGTACCTGTTACGCAGGTCATCGGTACCTGCATGAGCATCGGTATCATGGTGTCCATTAACCAGCGTCTGGATGCCGAGACCATTAATCTGGTGGCTGAAGAATTCGGCTTTAAGACGGAATATGTAAGTGCGGAAGTGGCACAGGCCATCGTGGAAGAAGAGGATGCAGAGGAAGATTTGGAACCTCGTGCTCCGATTGTAACCGTGATGGGTCACGTAGACCATGGTAAGACATCGTTGCTCGACTATATTCGTAAGGCGAATGTGATTGCCGGTGAGGCGGGCGGTATTACGCAGCACATCGGTGCTTATCACGTGACGTTGGAGGACGGACGAAAGATTACGTTCCTTGATACGCCGGGGCACGAAGCATTTACCGCCATGCGTGCCCGTGGTGCCAAGGTGACGGATATTGCCATCATCATTGTGGCTGCCGATGATAACGTCATGCCGCAGACCAAGGAGGCCATCAACCATGCCATGGCTGCCGGTGTCCCCATTGTATTTGCTATCAACAAGATAGATAAGCCGACTGCCAATCCCGATAAGATTAAGGAAGAACTGGCCAACATGAATTTCCTGGTAGAGGAATGGGGCGGTAAGTACCAGTCTCAGGATATCTCGGCCAAGAAAGGTATTGGTGTCCCTGAATTGATGGAGAAAGTATTGTTGGAGGCTGAAATGTTGGAACTGAAGGCTAACCCCAATCGTAAAGCTACAGGATCTATTATCGAGTCGTCGCTTGACAAAGGTCGCGGTTATGTAGCAACCGTGTTGGTATCCAACGGTACGTTGAAAGTAGGTGATATCGTTTTGGCCGGAACCAATTATGGTAAGGTGAAAGCGATGTTCAACGAGCGTAATCAGCGAATGACACAGGCTGGTCCGTCTGAACCTGCTCTTATTCTGGGCTTGAACGGAGCACCTGCCGCAGGTGATACGTTCCACGTGATTGAAACCGAACAGGAAGCACGCGAGATTGCCAACAAGCGTGAGCAGTTGCAGCGTGAACAAGGTCTGCGTACACAGAAGATGCTGACGCTTGATGAAGTGGGCCGCCGTCTGGCATTGGGCGACTTCCACGAGCTGAATGTCATCGTGAAAGGTGACGTGGACGGTTCGGTAGAAGCCTTGAGCGATTCGTTGATTAAGTTGTCTACAGAACAGATCCAAGTCAACGTTATCCACAAAGGCGTGGGACAGATTTCTGAGTCGGATGTGTCCTTGGCTGCTGCTTCAGATGCCATTATCGTAGGGTTCCAGGTACGTCCTTCGGGAGCTGCTGCCAAACTGGCCGAACAGGAAGGTGTAGATATCCGTAAGTATTCTGTCATCTATGATGCTATCGAGGAGGTGAAGTCTGCAATGGAGGGTATGCTTGCTCCGACATTGAAGGAACAGGTTACCGCTACCATCGAAGTGCGTGAGGTCTTCAATATCAGTAAGGTCGGCGTAGTAGCCGGTGCGATGGTGAAGACCGGTAAGGTGAAACGTACCGATAAGGCTCGTCTGATTCGTGATGGTATTGTGGTATTTACCGGCAATATCAATGCCTTGAAGCGCTTCAAGGATGATGTGAAAGAAGTCGGAACTAACTTTGAATGCGGTATTAGCCTGACTGGTTGCAACGACATCAAGGTGGGCGATGTCATCGAAACATTCGAAGAAGTGGAAGTAAAACAGACACTCTGATTCTGAATAGTTAGACTTTCAGCCGCAGACAACGCGGACGACACGGATTTTATGCTGCGCGAATCAATCGTGCTGCCGAGCTGTAGGAACGGGTGAAATCTGCGTTGTTGGTGTAGTCTGCGGCTGATTTATTTATATCATAAAAAGTATGACCACCATAGGTATCATTATACTCGTCATTCTGGGGGCGGGAGCCATAGTGGGGTTTGCCAAAGGCTTTCTCAGACAGTTAGCTGGTTTGCTGGGGCTTGTAGCCGGTCTGTTGATCGCCAAGGCATTGTATGCTACCGTGGCCGAGCGGATATTTCTGCCGCTAACCGACTCGTTGACAGTGGCACAAGGCATCGCTTTCGTGGTTATTTGGCTGGCTGTTCCGCTAGCATTCCTGCTGTTGGCTTTGTTGTTAACCAAGGCGATGGAAGCCGTTTCGTTAGGATGGGTCAACCGTCTGCTGGGTGCCGGATTAGGCTTGCTGAAGTCTGCTTTGCTGGTAAGTCTGCTGATCTGTGTGGTCGAATATATTGATACGGACAATGCGCTCCTGAAGAAAACAAAAAAGCGGGAGTCTGTGTTATATTATCCGTTGGAAAAGTTTGCAGGTGTCTTTTTACCTGCGGCTAAAGAAATGGCTGTCGAATTCTTATGACAGTGAAATTTTGATGAACTTGAATATAGACAAGATATGCGACAAGAAGAACCTAATAAATATGTCAAGGAACTTACGCAGGAAAAGTACAAGTACGGTTTCACGACCGATGTGCACACTGACGTCATCGAGAAGGGCTTGAACGAAGATATCATCCGCTTGATTTCCGAGAAGAAGGGCGAGCCCGATTGGATGCTGGAGTTTCGCCTGAAGGCTTATCGCCATTGGTTGACGCTGGAGATGCCTACATGGGCTCACCTCCGTATTCCTGAAATTGATTACCAGGCCATTTCCTATTATGCTGACCCTACCAAGAAAAAAGAAGGGCCGAAAAGTATGGACGAAGTCGATCCCGAACTGATCAAGACCTTCAATAAGCTGGGTATCCCTTTGGAAGAACAGATGGCATTGAGTGGTATGGCTGTGGATGCTGTGATGGATTCTGTCTCTGTGAAGACAACCTTCAAAGAGACATTAATGGAGAAAGGTATCATTTTTTGTTCCATGAGTGAGGCTATCCGTGAACATCCCGATCTGGTGCAGAAGTATTTAGGTTCTGTGGTGCCTTATCGCGACAATTTCTTTGCTGCGCTCAATTCTGCTGTGTTCTCTGACGGTTCTTTCGTTTATATTCCCAAAGGAGTGCGGTGCCCGATGGAATTGTCTACTTATTTTCGTATCAATGCGCGGGGAACGGGGCAGTTTGAGCGTACGCTCATTGTGGCCGATGATGATGCTTATGTCTCCTATCTCGAAGGCTGTACTGCTCCTATGCGTGATGAGAACCAATTGCATGCTGCTATCGTAGAGATTGTAGTACATGATCGTGCGGAAGTGAAATACAGCACTGTACAGAACTGGTATCCGGGTGATGCTGAAGGCAAAGGTGGCGTGTACAATTTCGTTACCAAACGTGGCATTTGTAAAGGTGTAGATAGTAAGCTGTCGTGGACACAGGTAGAAACGGGTAGTGCCATCACGTGGAAATATCCTTCTTGTATCCTGGCGGGTGATAATTCGATTGCTGAGTTTTACAGTGTGGCTGTAACCAATAACTACCAGCAGGCCGATACGGGTACGAAGATGATCCACATCGGAAAGAATACCCGTTCGACTATCGTCAGTAAAGGAATTTCTGCCGGACGGAGCGAGAACTCCTACCGTGGACTGGTACGTGTTAGCCCTAAGGCTGACAATGCGCGTAACTACAGTCAGTGTGATTCGCTCTTGTTGGGTGACAAATGCGGTGCACACACCTTCCCCTATATGGATATCCATAACGAAACTGCAGTGGTGGAACATGAAGCGACCACCAGTAAAATCAGTGAAGATCAGATATTCTACTGCAATCAACGTGGTATTTCGAGTGAAGATGCCGTAGGACTCATTGTGAATGGTTATGCCAAAGAAGTGCTCAACAAGTTGCCGATGGAGTTTGCTGTTGAGGCTCAGAAGCTGTTGAGTATTTCGTTGGAAGGAAGCGTGGGTTAAATAAAGAACGGATAATAAAGAATTAAGAATAAAATGAGTCGGATGAGGAAGACAGGATGAGGAAAGGCAACTTTCATTCTTTATTCTTCATTCTTAATGATAAAAATTATGTTAGAGATTAAAGACCTTCATGCCAGCATCAATGGCAAAGAAATATTGAAAGGTATCAACCTCACGATTCGTGACGGTGAGGTGCACGCCCTTATGGGACAGAACGGTGCCGGAAAAAGTACGTTGAGTAATGTTCTCGTGGGACATCCCGCTTATGAAGTGACACATGGTTCTATTACCTTCAATGGCAAAGATTTATTGGCCTTGTCACCCGAAGACCGTGCTCATGAAGGTATCTTCCTGTCTTTCCAAACTCCAGTTGAGATACCCGGTGTGTCAATGGTGAATTTTATGCGTACGGCTGTCAATGAGCAACGCAAGTATCGCCACCTGCCTGCCTTGTCGGCTTCGGAGTTTCTGAAACTGATGCGTGAGAAACGGGCTATTGTGGAACTGGACAGTAAGTTGGCCAACCGCTCTGTAAACGAAGGTTTCAGTGGCGGCGAGAAGAAACGTAATGAAATCTTTCAGATGGCGATGCTCGAACCGACTTTTGCCATTTTGGACGAAACGGATTCTGGCCTCGATGTGGATGCTTTGCGTATTGTAGCTGAAGGCTTCAATAAACTGCGTACGGAGCAGACGTCTGCGATGGTCATCACGCATTATCAACGCTTGTTGGATTACCTGAAGCCTGATGTGGTGCATGTCCTTCTGGGTGGCCGTATTGTGAAGACGGGCGGACCGGAATTGGCGACGGAAATCGAACGCCGCGGCTTCGACTGGATAAAAAAAGAGCAGTTAAATGAGGAGTGAGGAATTATGAGACCCGAACAACAATACATTGATCTGTTCTCGCAGTGTGAGGCTATGATATGCCAGCATAGTTGTGAGGTAATGAATGCTCCGCGTGCTGCAGCTTTCGCAGACTTTGAGCGCCTCGGTTTCCCCACCCGTGAGGACGAGAAATACAAATATACTGATATCAGTAAACTCTTTGAACCTGACTATGGGCTCAACCTGAAACAGCTTGACATCCCCGTTAATCCTTATGACGTGTTCAAGTGTGATGTGCCCAACATGAGCACTTCGCTCTATTTTGTCGTCAACGATGCGTTTTATGACAAAGCGTTGCCCAAGTCGCACCTGCCTGAAGGTGTGCTTTTGGGAAGCCTGCGACAGTTGGCGACAGAACATCCTGAATTGGTGAAGAAGTATTACGGGCGTTTGGCCGATACCGAGAAAGATGGCGTGACGGCCCTTAATACGGCCTTGGCGGAAGATGGCGTGTTGCTCTACGTGCCCAGTGGTGTGGTGGTAGAACGGCCCATACAATTGGTAAATATATTGCGTAGCGATGTCAATCTGATGGTAAACCGTCGCGTGCTTATCGTATTGGAGGACGGTGCACAGGTACGGATGCTGGTTTGCGACCATGCCATGGATGCCGTCAATTTCCTTGCTACGCAGGTGGTGGAAATCTTTGTGGGACGCGACGCTGTTCTTGACCTTTACGAACTGGAAGAAACCCACAACAGTACTGTACGTGTCAACAATATGTATGTTCAGCAGGACAGCGGAAGCAACGTGTTGCTGAACGGTATGACCTTGACAGGCGGTACGACGCGTAACTCCGTCAATGTTACTTTGGCTGGCGAGGGAGCTGAAATCAATCTTTGCGGCATGGTTATCGCCGATAAGAACCAGTATGTAGACAACCATACTGCTATCGACCATGCTGTTCCTCGTTGTACATCGAACGAACTCTTCAAATACGTGCTCGACGATCAGGCTACGGGTGCTTTTGCCGGACTTGTTCTGGTACGTCCTGGGGCACAGCATACCTCTTCGCAACAGACCAATCGGAACCTATGTGCTACGCGTGAAGCCCGCATGTACACGCAGCCGCAGCTGGAAATCTATGCCGATGACGTGAAGTGCAGCCACGGGGCGACGGTCGGACAGTTGGACGATGCAGCTCTGTTCTATATGCGGCAGCGCGGCATTCCGATGCATGAGGCCCGTCTGCTGTTGATGTTTGCTTTCGTCAACGAGGTTATCGACACTATTCGTCTCGATGCCCTGCGCGACCGGTTGCACCTGCTGGTAGAGAAGCGCTTTCGTGGCGAGCTGAACAAATGTCAGGGGTGCGCCATCTGTAAATGAAATCAATGACAATCAATTGTTATTATTATGTATAATGTAGAAGAGATAAGGGCTGATTTTCCGATTCTCGCCCGTACTGTTTATGGCAAGCCACTGGTCTACCTGGACAACGGCGCTACTACCCAGAAGCCCCGCTGTGTGGTTGATGCCATCACCGACGAGTACTACAGCGTCAACGCCAACGTCCATCGCGGCGTTCACTTCCTTTCTCAGCAGGCTACTGAACTCCACGAAGCTAGCCGCGAGACTGTCCGCCGCTTCATCAACGCTCGCAGCACCGACGAAATCGTCTTCACCCGCGGCACCACGGAGAGCATCAACCTGCTTGCCTCCAGCTTCGGCGAAGCCTTCCTCGGCGAGGGCGACGAGGTCATCGTCTCCACCATGGAGCACCACAGCAACATCGTCCCCTGGCAGTTGCTGCAGATGCGCAAGGGCATCAAGCTTCGCGTCATCCCTATGAACGACTGTGGCGAGCTGCTGCTCAACGAATACGAACGGCTCTTCACCGAACGTACCCGCATTGTCTGCGTGACGCACGTTAGTAATGTACTTGGCACGGTCAATCCGGTCAAAGATATGATTGCCACTGCCCACGCTCACGGCGTACCCGTGCTGGTGGACGGCGCCCAGAGTATCCCCCACATGCCCGTCGATGTGCAGGCGCTCGATGCTGATTTTTATGTTTTTTCCGGACATAAGGTCTACGGTCCAACGGGTGTCGGCGTGCTCTATGGCAAGGAGGAATGGCTCGATAAACTGCCTCCCTATCAGGGCGGCGGTGAGATGATTCAGCACGTCTCTTTCGAGCGGACCACGTTTAATGAACTGCCCTTCAAGTTTGAGGCCGGCACACCCGATTATATTGGCACCACCGGACTGGCCCGCGCACTTGATTACGTTACGACCCTTGGCATGGACCGCATTGCCGCCTACGAGCACGATCTGACTGAGTACGCAACTCGTCGCCTGAAGGAAATCCCCGGCATGCGCATCTTCGGTGAGGCTGCCGAGAAGGGGAGCGTTATATCCTTTCTTGTGGGCGACATCCACCATTTCGATATGGGTACTTTACTCGACCGTCTCGGTATTGCCGTCCGTACGGGTCATCACTGCGCTCAGCCGTTGATGCAGCGTCTTGGCATTGAGGGTACTGTCCGTGCTTCGTTTGCCCTGTATAATACGAAGGAAGAAATTGATGCGTTGGTTGCCGGTGTGGAGCGGGTCAGCCGAATGTTTTGATCGGGTGTTGAAAAATAACGGCTCGCTGCAACTTTTTGCCACTGCGCTGCGTCTAATAGGAGCAAATGACTTTTTAAAACGAACGAATTATGTTACTGACAACAACCTCTATGATTGACGGCGGGAAAATCACCCGCTACTATGGCATCGTTTCCGGCGAAACCATTATCGGTGCCAATGTTTTCCGCGATCTCTTTGCCAGCATCCGTGACATTGTGGGTGGGCGCAGTGGTTCTTACGAAGAAGTGCTCCGCGAGGCCAAGGAAACGGCCTTGCGCGAGATGGAGGAGCAGGCACGTGCACTGGGTGCCAACGCCGTCATCGGCGTCGACCTGGACTATGAGACCGTGGGTGGTAGTGGCTCCATGCTGATGGTGACCGCTGCAGGTACGGCTGGGACGGTGGAGTGACGCTTCTGAGCCTCCCCACCTTGGGCAACGAGGACGAGACACGTTTCGCAACGCTTTGATGCGAGGTACATGTTTCGTCCTCGTTTCGTTTTTCATTTTCACGACATATTTCTGCCTGCTTTCGACAGTGCACAAGGAATAGTTCGTAGCGATGGTCCGTCCTTTGAAGTAGGCTGGCAGAGGCACTGTCTTGTTTGTAGGTAAGAAGGGTTTTGTTTTTTAACGGGATATAGCTTTTGCTCAGGCGATATTCATGGCGTACGGATTTGCTTTTTTCATTCTAAATCCATATTTTAGCGCAATCAATCATTTCGAACCTTTAAAATTGAGAATGCTATGGACCAACTGCTTTTCTGGCTGGTGCCGGCAGCTTCCGTGCTGGCTCTCGGCTTTGCCTGGCACTTCCATCGCCAGATGATGAAACAGAGTGAGGGTACGCCTCAGATGATTAAAATTGCCGCAGCGGTACGCCGAGGCGCCATGTCTTATCTCAAGCAGCAGTACAAGATTGTGGGCTGGGTTTTCTTAGGCCTTGTTATCCTGTTCTCAGTCATGGCTTATGGCTTTGATGTGCAGAACCACTGGGTACCCATCGCCTTTCTGACGGGTGGTTTCTTCTCGGGCTTGTCGGGCTTTTTGGGCATGAAGACGGCTACGTATGCTTCGGCTCGTACTGCTAATGCTGCCCGGCAGTCGCTGAATGGTGGTCTACGCATTGCCTTTCGCAGCGGCGCGGTGATGGGGCTGGTTGTAGTGGGATTAGGTCTGCTGGACATTTCATTTTGGTATTTGCTGCTAAACGCTGTTATTCCAGCTGACGTACTGACGCCTACGCACAAACTTTGTGTCATTACTACTACGATGCTGACCTTCGGTATGGGTGCATCTACGCAGGCACTGTTCGCTCGTGTGGGTGGTGGCATCTATACGAAGGCTGCCGATGTCGGTGCCGACCTTGTAGGTAAAGTTGAAGCAGGTATCCCTGAGGACGATCCGCGCAATCCGGCGACCATCGCAGATAATGTGGGCGACAATGTGGGCGACGTAGCTGGTATGGGGGCTGACCTCTATGAAAGTTACTGTGGTTCCATTCTCGCTACGGCGGCACTGGGTGCAGCGGCCTTTATTCATTCGGGGGATACGACGATGCAGTACAAGGCCGTCATTGCACCAATGCTCATCGCGGCGGTGGGAATTATACTTTCCATTATTGGTATCTTTTCGGTACGTACGAAGGAGAATGCCACGATGAAAGATCTGCTTGGTGCGCTTGGCTTTGGTACAAATCTCAGTTCGGTACTTATCGTTGTGGCTACGTTCATTATCCTCTGGCTGCTTAAGCTCGATAATTGGATGTGGATTTCCTGTTCTGTCGTCGTGGGGCTGCTGGTAGGCATCGTTATTGGTCGTTCGACGGAGTACTATACTTCGCAATCCTATAAACCCACGCAGCGTTTGAGTGAAAGCGGTAAGACAGGGCCGGCTACGGTCATTATTTCGGGCATTGGGTTGGGTATGCTTTCTACAGCCATTCCAGTAATTGCTGTGGTGGTGGGTATCATTGCTTCCTATCTCTTTGCCTCCGGCTTTGATTTCAGTAATGTGGGTCTTGGTCTGTACGGAATCGGTATCGCTGCTGTAGGTATGCTTTCCACGCTGGGTATCACGTTGGCTACAGATGCTTACGGTCCTATTGCCGACAACGCCGGTGGTAACGCTGAAATGTCCGGCCTCGGTGCCGAGGTACGCAAACGTACTGATGCCCTTGATTCGCTGGGTAATACGACGGCTGCTACGGGCAAGGGCTTTGCTATCGGCTCTGCCGCACTGACAGGGCTGGCATTACTTGCGTCGTATGTCGAGGAAATCCGCATTGGCCTGACCCGCTTGGGAACGACCGAAATCTTTGTAGGTGATAAGGCTATTCCACTTCAGGATGCTACGTTCTTCGATTTTATGCATCACTATGATGTGACGCTGATGAATCCGAAAGTCCTTTCGGGCATGTTCATCGGTTCCATGATGGCCTTTCTCTTCTGCGGTCTGACGATGAACGCCGTAGGGCGTGCTGCTGCACACATGGTGGATGAAGTACGTCGTCAGTTCCGCGAAATCAAAGGTATCCTCACGGGTGAGGCTGAACCCGATTATGCACGGTGCGTAGCCATATCGACCAAAGGGGCACAACGTGAGATGGTGGTGCCATCGCTCATAGCCATCATTGCTCCTATTCTGACAGGCCTTATCTTTGGCGTACCGGGTGTATTAGGGTTGCTTATCGGCGGATTGAGCAGTGGCTTTGTACTGGCTATCTTCATGGCAAACTCGGGTGGTGCTTGGGACAATGCCAAGAAATACGTGGAAGAAGGAAACTTTGGTGGCAAGGGGAGCGAAGTGCATAAGGCTACCGTAGTGGGTGACACGGTGGGTGATCCGTTCAAAGATACTTCTGGGCCCAGCTTGAATATCCTCATTAAGCTAATGTCGATGGTAGCCATTGTGATGGCCGGATTGACGGTTGCATGGAGTCTTTTCTAGGGAAAGGATGCGAAAAAAAGGACAGGGAGTACGTGTGGCAACTCTCTGTCCTTTTCTTTTTTATAAGGCGTGAGCTCTCATAGCGAGCAGAATAACGTTACGAGGAACGGTACACTGAAGTCTGTTACAAATCCGTGGAAGATAGACACAACGACGAACTCCTGCCCTGAAACGCGGGTGATGACGGGCAACGTCGTATCCATCGTCGTGGCGCCCCCGGCGGAGATAGGAGCTAACGGGCCGAACCATCGGGCCAGCAATGGAGCAGCAAGTAGTGTTAACAACTCGCGGCTAATGTTGGCCAGCAGTGCAATGGTGCCCAGCTCGGCGCCGCGATATTCGGTGATGAAGATACTCGACAGGGAGTAATAGCCGAAACCCGAACCGATGGCGAGGCAGTCCGTCAGGCTACGATGCGTCAGCAGCACGCTTTCGACAGAGGATAGTCGTTACGGGTAAAAATACTAGCCGTGGGTTTAGTGAACGGAAGTTTTTCAGCGTCTGAGGGTCGTTCCCTACACTGATTCCTACACACGTCATCAAGCCGCAGAGTGCATAGAAGCTGACACGGCTACCCACATGTCCAGGGACGATTCCCATAAGGCTACATAGTACGCCCAGCACGAAGAAGCCTACGATGACGAAGCTTCCTTTCAGAGCGTGTAGCGTATCGTTTTGTGCCGGCTGGGATGTGTTGGTTTCCGACGGCCTCTTCTTTTTTCCGTCCGTCAGTGCCTGCCATAACAGTCGGGCTGCTGTTACGCTGCCCAACGTACCGCCTAGTGTCAGTACAACGGCCTCCAGCCCGATGGTGTGCAGACCGCGGATAATGGCTTCGTTGCCACCCACCTCGATGCCCAGCAGGAAGAGCAGCGCCCAGATGAGCACGGTGATGGCCGGATGGATAAAGCTCTGGTTGCGTTTGCGCAATAGAAATCCTGTCAGCATACCTGCCAGCATGAGTCCGATAACTGTAAACATATCTAAATCTTTAGGATAAAAACGGGGCAAAGATAACAATATTTTGTCAGCTTCCTCTTATCTTTGCGTCGTGTAAAAAGATTATAAGACCATGTTACTTCCCTATCTGAATGCCGATCTGACGGAGGCCGGTTGCGATGAAGCCGGTCGCGGTTGCCTGGCTGGAGCTGTCTATGCCGCTGCTGTCATCCTGCCGAAGGATTTTCGTAACGACCTGCTCAACGACTCCAAACAATTGACCGGGCATCAGCGCTACGCCTTGCGCGAGATTATCGAACGTGAAGCCGTAGCATGGGCTGTCGGTGTCGTTTCGCCGCAGGAAATTGATGAAATCAATATCTTAAACGCTTCGTTCTTGGCCATGCATCGTGCCATCGACCAGCTCATTGTTCGTCCGCAGCACTTACTCATCGACGGCAACCGTTTCCGCAAGTATCCAGATATTCCCCATACCACGGTAGTGAAAGGCGATGGTAAGTATCTTTCTATCGCCGCCGCGTCCATTTTGGCTAAAACCTACCGCGACGACTACATGAACCGCTTGCACGAAGAATTCCCCTGCTACGGATGGAACCGCAATAAGGGCTATCCCACGAAAGAGCATCGTGCCGCTATTGCTGAGCATGGCACGACGTCCTATCATCGTTTATCGTTCAACTTGCTGGGTGACGGCCAGCTCTCCCTGGACTTCGGTTGAGATATCAGAACCACTTGATTCGCCTGAACCACACGAATGTCCCTGCCGAGATGGCAGCCGAAAGCAGCACGATGAGCAGGAACGCGTGGAGGAACGAGTCCAGATGGATGTCCACGTTCATGCCGTAGAAACTGGCGATTACAGTGGGTATCATCAGTGTGATGCTGAGGCTCGTCATGCGTTTCATGATGTCGTTCACGTTGTTCGAGATGATGGAAGCAAAAGCATCCATTGTGCCAGTGAGGATGTCGCTGTAGATGTTCACCGTGTTGTAGGCCTGGCGCAGTTCGATGACGGCGTCGTCCAGCAGCTCCATGTCCAGCATGCCGGTGTTCTGGAAGATGTTCTTCAGGCGGCCTATCAGTACTTCGTTGCCACGGATGGAGGTGTCGAAGTAAACGAGCGTTTTCTGGAGCTTCATCAGGCGCAGCAGGTCTTCGTTGCGGATACTCTTTTCCAGTTCTTTTTCGGCATTGGCCACTTCGTTGTTGATCTGCTTCAGGTACTTCAGGAACCAGACGGCTGAGGAGTAGATGAGGCGCAGAATCAGTTCCAGCTTGTTGTTCACGCAGATGTTCTTGCGGCGCGTATGCTGGATGAAGTCTGGCAACAGCTCTGTCTGGTGATAGCAGATGGAGACTATGATGTCGTTGTTGGTAATGATGCCGATGGGCACGGTAATGAAGGGAATCTGCGGATTGCTGCTCTGCATGGGGATGCGCAGGATGGTGAGCAACCAGTTGCCTTCGGTTTCGGTACGGGGCCGTTCGTCGGCGTCGGCAATGTCTTCGAGGAAAGATTCGGGAACGTTCAGTTCGCGGGTGAGGAACTGGAAATCGTCGTGGTCGGGGCATTCTACGTTTACCCAGCAATTGGGCGCCCACAGAGGTTTCTCAACGAAACCGTTTTCGCTGTAGAGATACTTTCTCATCGGTTAAGGCCTCCTTTCTTAAGTTGCGTACGGAGGTTGGCGATGCAGAAAGTCTCCGTCCGCGGTTAGGGATTCATACTGTTGTTACACGTTCGTGGATTGGAATCGTCCATATCTGTTGTTCTCAATTTTATTTTTGCGGGGCAAAGATAGAAAATCGGAGGCATTTGTGGTGCCTCCGATTCTGTTTTTTAGGTTTTGTTTCGATTTTCGCGATGCTCCTTCTTGAGGAAACAGACTTATTGTTTGTCCTCAAAACGTCGTTTCAGGAAGTCGGCTAGGTTGTGGACACTCACTTTCTCGGTAGAGATGCTGCCATCCTTCTCCACCACTACGTAATGCGGAATGCCGTTGAACTGGAAGAGCTGGCGCATGTACTTGTATTCCGTGTCCGTCAGGCGGTAGCAGGCTTCGCCTTTCAGGTGCTTC
>ERZ791833.434-NODE-434-length-21643-cov-13.4994_pt1 | contig 21643 bp, 18 predicted proteins | sample MGYA00510294_ERZ791833 | MGnify/ENA primary metagenome ERZ791833 (study PRJEB30046, sample SAMN00715270) | human gut metagenome | study: EMG produced TPA metagenomics assembly of the A metagenome-wide association study of gut microbiota in type 2...
AATATATAGAATATTATTTTATCTTTATCTTATTGTATATATAATTAATAAATTATTATAATATACACATACAAAATACTAAGGAGGTGATTATATGACTTACGATTTGATTATTCAAATAATCAAAATATTATTATCTAATAAAACTTATATTTCTGTATCAAATATTGCTGATAAAACTAATGTTTCTACAAAAACTATTTATAATTATTTAGAAAAACATAGTTTTTTAGAATATATATATCCTTGCACTTTAGAAAAAAGACAAAAACAAGGTGTTCGCATATTAGGAAATGAACAAGCATTAAATAAATTAAAACAGAAATTATCTATTTATGAACAAGAAAAAAATTTATATACACCTATTTTAAATCTTGATTCAACTACTTTTATATTACATTCTTTATTCAGTACCTCTTCTAGTATAACTATACAAAGTTTAGCAGAAAAACTATATAGTAATTCTGTTGCTATTTCATCTATATTAAACAAAATCAATTTATGGTTAAAAAATTATGATTTGCAATTATCAAAAAAAAGTAACTGGGGTTGCCAAATCTTAGGTGAAGAAAAAAATATTCGTCTTGCCTACAAAGATTTCATTATAAAAAGCAATTATCCTATTAAAACTTTAAAAATTAATACTATTGATCGTTTATCTGATGAACATTATCGTAAATTAATTCTTATTTTTGATAAACAAGAAACAGATAAAGTTATTCAAATTATTTCGTTAGCTGAAATAGTATTAAATAATAAATTCACAGATAATGATTTCTATAAATTAACTGTACAAATACTAATATTGATAAAACGTGTACGTCTAGGTAAGTTTATTTCTTATAAATTAAATAATATCGAAAATATTCCAGAGTTTTTAGCAGCTCAAATTATAAAAAACCATATTGAAGATATTATAAAATTTAAAATTCCTAATGATGAGTTATTAGCTTTAACACAAAATATACTATCTGCAAGAAAACAAAAAGAAGATACTATAAACTCATCTAAGGATGAATTCATAACAGAACTAACAATAAATAGATTTGTAAAACGTATATCTGACTGTTTAAAAATTAATTTATTACAAGATAAAACCTTTATAAATAATTTAATACTTCACCTTGTTCCAGCTGTTAGACGTAGTAAATATGGTACAACTGCTGAAAATCCTTTATTAAATAAAATAAGATATGAATATACTGATATTTATTTAGCTGTCTTAACATCTATTGAAGAATTAGAAGTATCTGAGAAAATTTTTCTTGATGCTAATGAAATTGGTTACATTTGCTTACATGTTGTCGCAGCAATTAATCGCTGTCAAAAAGGCGGATATATAAAAGTTTGTTTAGTTTGTGATAATGGTATCACTATTACAAATTATTTAGAAAGTACTATTACTAGATATTTACCTGAAATAAAAATCATAGAAAAATGTACTAGTAGTGAATTCTCAAACTTAAAATTAGCAAATTTTGATCTAATTTTAGACTCTACTAATTTAATAAAAAATAATGATAGTAAAATTTTAAAAATAAATGAATTTTTACAAAAAGAAGAAATTCATTATATCCAAAATTGGATATTAAGTAAACATTTATTAGATTTTAATGAAGATGCACCTTCTATTCAAGGAAAAATCTTTTATTTTCATGATGATCTTCCTGACAGAGATAGTGTTTTAAATAAATATGGAAAATATTTATTTGGAAATGGCTATGTTATGAAAGGATATGATAAAAGTCTTATAGCACGTGAAGAAAGAGTATCCACTGCTATGGGACGATATGTAGCTGTTCCTCATGGTTCTAAAGATTTAGTTTTAAAACCAAGTTTAGTCATAGTAAATCTAAAAACACCTATTTTATGGGATGATGAATTTCGTGTAGATTTAATTTTTATTTTAGCTGTAAACTTTAATAAAGTACAAATTAATAAATATTTTTTCTCAAAATTATATGAAATTATAAAAAATGAAGAACTTATATCTGCTATAAAAAAATCAGATGATATAAGTGAAATAGAACAATTATTTTTATAGAAAGAGGTCATAAAAATGAACATTTCCGATTTATTAATTAAAGACAACATACTTTTGAATCTTTCAGTTTCTAGTAAATTAGACGCTTTCAAAGAATTATCTAGTAAATTACTAATAAATAACTGTATAAATGATCAAAAAGAATATATTAATGCTCTCATTAAACGTGAACAAGAATTTAGTACAAATATTGGTTTTGGAATTGCTATTCCACATGCTAAAGATAAATCTGTGAATAAAGCCTCAATAGCTATTGGTACTTTTTCTCCTGGTCTTAATTATGAAGATGGCGAAGCTCCTGTAAAACTTATGTTTTTATTAGCAGTTCCTACAGAAAGCGATAATCTTCATTTAGAAATTTTAAAAAGATTATCTAGAAAAATTATTGATACCAAATTCAGAGAAAATCTCTTATCTGCTAAAACTGTAAATGACATTTTTAAAATAATGGAAACAATTTAATAAAAGGAGTGTTTTTTATGAAAATAGTTGGTATTACCGCTTGTCCTACTGGTATAGCCCATACTTATATGGCTGCCGAAGCTTTAACAAAAGCCGCTCAAGAAATGGGTCATGAAATTAAAATTGAAACGCAAGGTGTTGAAGTAGAAAATATTCTATCTGATAATGACATACAATCAGCTGATATTGTTATTATTGCTTGTCAAAAAACTGTAGATTTAAGTAGATTTGAAGGTAAACGTGTTACCGAAATTCCTATTGAAAGAGCTGTAAAAAATCCGCAAAAAGTAATTCAAGATGCTATTGATGGTAAAAATATTAGTATATTTGAATTAGCTAAAGAAGATAAAGCTAAGAAAAAAGCTCAACAAACTGGAATTTATAAACATTTAATGTCCGGTGTAAATTTTATGTTACCATTTGTTATTTCTGGTGGTATTTTAATAGCCTTTAGTTTTATGTTTGGTATTAAGGCTAGTGATCCTAATGATCCTAGTTTCAATGTAATTGCAAAAGCTTTAAGTGATATTGGTGGTGGTGCCGCTTTTGGAATGATGGTTCCTATGTTAGCTGCTGGGATTGCATATTCTATTGCAGGAAAACAGGGTATGTGCTCTGGTATGGTTGCTGGTGTAATTGCCAAAAGTATTGGAGCTGGCTTTTTAGGTGGTCTTATTGGTGCTATTTTTGCAGGCTATTTGACTAAAACTCTTATGGAAAAAATTCACTTACCAAAAGCAATTCAAACCTTAAAAGGTCTTATTTTAGTTCCTCTTATTTCTGTATTCATCACTGGTATGTTTATGATTTTCATCGTAGGAGAACCAGTTAAATTTTTATTAGATGGATTAACTAATTATTTAAATTCTATGGATTCTTCTAATGGCGTTATTTTTGGTTTAATTATTGGTGCTATGATGGCTTCTGATATGGGTGGTCCTATTAATAAAGCAATCTCCACGTTCTCTATTGCTCTTATGTCCACTGGAGTTTATGCACCTATCGCTGCTTGTATGGTTGCTGGTATGACACCTCCTCTTGGATTAGCATTAGCTACTGTATTATTTAAGAAAAGATTCACTAAAGAAGAACGTGAAGCTGGAAAATCTTGTTGGGTTTTAGGATTATCTTATATTACAGAAGGAGCAATTCCTTTTGCTGTAGCTGACCCAATTCGTGTAATACCAGCCTTAATGTTAGGTTCTGCTGTTGCTGGCGCAATATCTTTAGGAGCTGGTTGCGCATCACTTGCCCCTCATGGTGGAATTTGGATTTTACCAATACCTAATGTTATAACTAATTTACCTATGTATGTATTAGCACTTGTTGCTGGTTCTATTGTTACATGTTTATCTGTAGCCTTATTAAAACGTAAAAATAATTACGAAGATTAAAATTATTCAATAAATAAAAGGAGATTATATTATGCTTTATAACATGAAAGAATTATTAACTATTGCTAAAGAAAACAAATTTGCTGTTCCAGCTTTTAATATAGGAAGTCTAGAAATACTCCGTGCTGTTATGGAAGTAGCTGAAGAAACTAATTCACCTGTAATCTTAGAAATCCATCCATTAGAAATAGAATATTTAACTGATCCATTTGTTTTAACAGTAAAAGAATATGCACATAAATCTAAAGTTCCTGTTGTTATTCATATGGATCATGGTTCTAATATTTATGACGTTATGCGTTCTATAAAAAATGGATATACATCTGTAATGATTGATGCATCTAATTTACCATATGAAGAAAATGTAGCACTTACTAAACAAGTTGTAGAATTAGCCCATAAAGTAAATGTATCAGTAGAAGCTGAAATTGGTACTATAGGTGCTATGAATTATGAAACAGAAGGCGTTGATAATGTTTTATATACAGATCCTGAACAAGCTAAAGATTTTGTAAAACGCACTGGTATTGACTGCTTAGCTGTTGCTATTGGAACTGCACATGGATTATATCCTAAAAATTTTACACCTAAACTTAATTTAGAATTACTTAAAATTTTAAATAAAGAAGTTAATATTCCTCTTGTACTACATGGTGGTTCTGGCAATCCAGATGAAGAAGTTACTGCTTCTGTAAGCTTAGGTGTTAGTAAAGTAAATATTTCCAGTGATGTAAAAAGTGTTTTCTTTAAAAAATGTCATGAACTTCTAAATGAAAATCCTAATCAATATGAACCTTGCGATTTATTTCCTAAATGTATTGATGAAGCTAAAAAAGTTATTTATCATAAATTAAATGTTTTAAATACAATTGGTAAGGCTAATTTATATAAATAATAAAAAAACATTCCTTAAATTTTTAATGAATTTAAGGAATGTTTTTATTTTATAACTATTTTTTATATCTCTAAAAAAACTATTATTTTAAACCAGTAATTACGCTAAATGTTTTTTCTTCATCAGGTTGTAACATAAGTAGACTACCTGCTTTTTTTGCTGCTAAAAATCCTTCTGGTCTACATGTTCCTGGAATTATACAAGAAGATACTTGCTGTTCTGGTGTATACATAATCCAACGTGTACCATATTTAAAATCTTTAGTTGAAAATTGTGTTTTAAAACCATAACCTTCTGGAGAATTAATCTCTACTATAGCTTCATCTGTATATTTATCAAGTCTATCAACTAAAAATACTACTTCTGTGTTATATAAATCAGGATTTTCTAATTTAGTCAAAGTTCTCCCTTCAACTTGTGCTTTTTTTATTTCATCAGTATAGTCAAACCATTCTTTTGTAGGTTTTATATGACTAGGAATACTTTCGCGCAATTTAAAAGCTTCATCTGGTATATTAGCTTTGAATTCACCTTTATCCACATAACGATGATTTATATGACACATATATTGTAGTGGCATTTCTACGCTTGTAAGATTTTTTACTTGCATACTGATTTTTATATTTGTAGCATTCGCTTTCAAACTTACACTAGGTCTAGCTAAATATTTAAAACCAAAGCCTTGGCAATATTCATATTCACCGCTAATAATAACTTCATCTTCACTAAATTCAATCCATGTAGCATCTAAATCAGCACAACAAAATTCACCATGCATTGGATGTGTATCTTCACTTGATGGACAACCATTAGCTAAAAGACCTGAATGAAAAGCAAAACAACCATAAGTATCTAAAATATTATTCACTTTTCTTGGTTTGGAAAACATATTTTTCATGGTTAAATCAATACCATCAAATTCAACTCGCCAAATCATCTGTCCCATATAAGGAAGGACAATTATTTTACCACGAGAATTTGTTACTTCTATCGCTTCTACGCCTGAACTATATTTAAATAAATTTACTTTAAATTCATCATTTTCCATGATAGTTTTTGCATTTTCAGCAAAGAAACCACGCTGTAAATATATTTTTGTATTCATAAATTAACCCTCTTTATTTTCAAGTTTCATTTTGTAATAGAAATACCAACCTATATACGCAAAGCAGAAGAAATTAACAATAAAGGAAAATTGCATAGAACCTACCATGTCAGATACAAAACCTTGTACAGCTGGCATGAAAGCACCACCGATGATAGACATTACAATTATTGCACCTGCAGTTTCTGTATATTTTTTCTCTACAGATTTTAATGTTTCAGCATAAATAGTTGCCCAGCAAGGTCCAAGTAAAATACTGATAGCTACTGCTGCATAAATAGCTGTTAAATTTGGAATAAATGCTACATATAAGATTAAAATACAACCAATAATAGAATAAGCTAATAAAACTTTATTTACAGAGAACTTAGTCATCAAGAAATTAGCAATAAATTTACCAACGAAGAAACAAGCAAAGCTAATTACCATGAAATCTGCTGCCATACGTTCATTAATATGAGGCATTAAATCTAAAGCTAAACGAATAGTAAATGACCAAACTGCAACTTGCATACCTACATATAAGAATTGAGCTACAATACCTTTTTTGAATAAGCTATTACCAGAAAGATATTTTAAAGTTTCGCCTAAAGTTTCTTTTGGCGTATTCTGATTATTTGCTACTTCTTTTACTTTACATTTTGGATATTTAGTGATTAAGAATAGAATAAAAATAGCTACCAAAATACAAATCATAATTTTATAAGGCTCTAAAGTATGTTGTAACATCTGTAATCTGAATAAATGAATTTGATCTGGAGTCATTTGAGCCATCTGACTTGCTAAACTTTCACCTTCTTGGAAAACTAAATATTTACCAAGTAAAATACCAGATGCTGAACCAATTGGCTGGAATGTTTGGCTAATATTTAAGCGAAGTGTTGCATATTTACGAGGGCCAAGCATAGTACTATAAGTGTTAGAAGCTGTTTCCAAGAAACCAAGACCAATAGCAATGGAGAAAATAGCTACTAAAAACATAGTGTAAGTCGCCATCATAGAAGCTGGGAAAAATAAACTACAACCACCGATATAGAAAATTAAACCAATCATAATTGCTAATTTATATGTAGTTTTACGAATAACTACAGATGCTGGTATGGAAATTAAGAAATACCCACCATAAAAAGCACTTTGTACTAAAGCACTAGCAAAATCGCTCAAAGTAAAAACTGATTTAAATTGCGTAATCAAAATATCATTTAAACTAGCTGCCGCACCCCAAAGTGCAAATAAACAAGATAATAACACAAATTGGAATATTGGGGTCTTATTCAAATAACCATCATCATATTGAATTAATTTACTACTTTCTGTCATTTTTAACTCTCCTTCAAATTAATCATAAATCTAAAAAAACTTAACCTAAAAAATAAATTATAAATCTTCCTCCTAGCCATTTTTATTCTTTATTATGCCTAATCACTTTTAATAAAACGTTTTACTAAAAATTATAAAATAAAATATATATCTAAAAATATGATATATATTTCAATAAAACGTTTTACTAAAACTCAAACCAAAATTTACATTCATATAATAACATGTACATTTCAGTAAGTCAATATTTTCTAAAAATTTTTATTCTACATTAAATTATAACAAAGACCCCACATAAATAAAAATGTGAGGTCTTAATATTAAAATATAATATATGCTATCGCTAAGGATAATACTGTAGAAGCTGCCATAGATACTAATCCTGGGATTAAATAACTATGGTTAAAGCCGAAGCGACCAATTTTAGTTGTACCTGTACGGTCAAAAGCAACACAACTAATTTGAGCACCACCTGGTATGATGAATACTGCACAAGTTGCTGGAATAAGACCAATTAATACTTCTGCTGGTAATCCTAAAGATACACCAATTGGCATTAAAGCTACAGCTGTTGCTGCTGGACTGTATAATACCATAGAAGTAACAAATAACATTGCACCAAAAAGCATAGGATATTGTATCAATGTTTGAGCAAATACATCTGTAATAAATTTTAAATGTGTAGCAAAAAATGTATCAGTCATCCAAGAAATACCTAAAATACCTACTGCTCCAATAAGACCAGATTTAAATACAGAACCAGAGTCTAATTTATCCCTAGGTACACGACAAACTACCATGATAATAGCACCAGTAGCAAGCATCATGATTTGTAATAAAGTTGGTACAGAAATAGGTTTTCCACCTGGACCAATATTTGGCAATAAATCAGGATGAGAAGTCATTCCCACAATAATAGCAATAGCTAATAAGAAAATAACTACAGATACTTTTGCTGATGTAGTAGCATTTTGTGTATCTCTTTCCAAAACATAATCTTCTTGGAATTGACCTGTAGCTACACGACGTTTAAATTCTGGATCATCGGCAAGTTCTGCTCCACGTTTATACACGAATAAACAACCTACTAATACCCCAATTAAACATGCAGGCACTGTAACTGCAAGTAAACTAAGTGGAGTAACACCGATTGGTGCTGTAATCGCAATCATAGCCGCAGCAATCGCACTTGTAGGGCTAGCACAAACTGCCATATTAGATGCAATAACTGACATAGACATAGCACGTTCTGGACGAACTTTTGCATTAATCGCAATTTCTGCAATAACTGGATATACAGAAAAAGCTACATAAGAAGTACCACAAATAACTGTGAAAATATATGATACTAATGGACCTAAAAAAGTAATAGCACTAGGTTTTTTACGAAGAATTTTTTCGGCCATGGATATCATATAATCAAGACCGCCTGCACCTTGTAATAAAGATACACATGTAATAACAGTCATAATGATGAATACTACGCTTGTTGGCATTTCTCCTACTGGAAGACCAAAACCTAAAGTCAAAATAGCAAGACCAAAACCACCTGCTACACCAAGACCAATACCACTAAAGCGTCCACCGATAGCTAAACAGATAACAATAACTGCTAATTCTAACCAAAAGCTAAAAATGAAAATCAACCCCTTTTTTATTTTTAGATGATACTATGTAGGTATTATTTTTACCCAAAACAAAAGTATGCAATTTACTCTTTGAATAAATTGCATACTTTTGTTTTATATTATATCATAATTTTTAAAATTTATAAATAACTATATTATTCTTTATTATATTTAGACAAAAACTCTTTTACTTGATCTTTTGTTGGATATGATATTTGCGTACCTTTTTTTGTTACACTTAATGCAGCAAAAGCACTAGCTTCTTTCATAGAAAGCATTACATCATTATTTTTTACATAACAACTAGCAAAACATCCAATAAAAGCATCACCTGCGCCTGATGTATCTACAGCATTAACCTTAAAAGATTTTAAATACTGACAATTTTCTTTTGTAACCCACATAGCACCACGAGATCCCATTGTTACTATTACATTTTTTAATCCTTTATTAACTAAATATTCTGCTGCATTTTTTATTTCATCATCAGTATTTACTGGCATATCAGTTAATATAGCTAATTCAGTTTCATTTGGTACAAAAAATTCACACTTACAAGCTTCTTCAATATCTAAATCTTTAGTTGCTGGAGCTGGATTTAATAGAACAGGTATATTATATTTTTTACCAAAATTAATTGCATAATATACAGTTTCTAAATTTATTTCTAATTGTAAAATAATTAAACTACTTTTTTTTAATTCTTCACTTGCTCTATCAATATCAGATGGTAATAAATACTTATTTGCCCCTTTTACAATAATAATTCTATTTTGTCCTGATTCATCAACAAAAATAGGAGCTACTCCACTTGACAAACCTTTTACTTTTTCTACATATTTAGTATCTATTCCTAATTTATCAAAATTTTTAATAGTATTATCCGCAAAAATATCATCACCAACTTTAGTCATCATCAACACATCAGCACCATATTTAGCTGCTGCTACCGCTTGATTTGCTCCTTTACCTCCACATCCTATAGAAAAATTTGGTGCTTCTACAGTTTCTCCTGCTACTGGCATTTTATTTATATAAGATATTAAATCTACCATATTTGAACCAATTACTGCTATTTTCAAAATTCTCACCTCATATTATATAAAAATAATATTTATTTTAAACCTGTTAATACTGAAAATTCTTTTTCTTCATTTGGTTGTACCATTACTAATGTATTAGCTTTCTTTGCAGCTAAAAAACCTTCTGGTCTACAAGTTGCCGGTAAAACAAATGCTGATACTTGTTGATCTCCATTATATAAAATCCATCTAGTTGCACTAGTAAAATCTTTTGTAGAAAATTCTGTTTTAAAACCATATCCTTTTGGAGAATCAATTTCAAAAACAGCTTTTTCTCCATATTTATATATATCATCTGCCATAAAAACTATTTCAGGATCATACATATCTGCTTGTTCTAATTTTGTTAAAGTTTTATTATTCTTTTGCATTTCTTTTATTCTATTATTATATTCAATCCATTTTTTAGTTGGCTTTACATGAGCTGGAATTGTTTCACGTAATTTAAAAGCACTATCCGGAATATTAGATGAAATTTCTCCATTTTCTACATAAGCATAATTCATGTGACACATATATTGCAGTGGCATTTCTATACTTGTAAGATTCTTTACTTTCATATTTATATTAAAACATGTTTCGTCTGCTTTTAATGTAATACTTGGTTGAGCAATATAATGATACCCAAAACCTTGACAATATTCATATTCACTAACTATAGTAACTTCATTATTATTTATTTCAATCCAAACTTTATCCATATCTGCACAAGAAAATTCTCCATGCATAGGATGTGTATCTTCTGGGGAAGGACAACCATTTGATAATAATCCTGAATGAAAAGCAAAACAACCATAAGTATCTACTATACATTTTGCTTTTTTAGGTTGATTAAACATATTCTTCATAGTTAAATCTATGCCATTAAACTTTGCATCCCAAATAATTTGTCCCATATATGGTAATAATGTAATATAACCTTTTTTATTTTCTAATGTTAAACCCTCTATTCCAGAAGGATATTTAAATATTTTAATATTAAAATATTCATTACTTAAAATTACTTTATCTTCACTTGTAAACCATTCTTTATTTAAAAAAATTATAGTTTTCATAATACCTTATGTCACTCCTTTAATAATCTTTATTCACTCTTCATTTTTTTATAAAAATATCCTCCTACATAAGCAAAACAGAAAAAGTTTACAATAAAGGATAACTGCATTGAACCTAACATATCTGACACTAAACCTTGAATTGCTGGCACACAAGCTGCACCAATAATTGCCATTACCAATATCGCTCCAGCAGTTTCTGTATATTTTTCTTCTACAGATTTTAAAGTTTCAGCATAAATAGTAGCCCAACAAGGTCCCATTAAAATACTCATTGCAACTGCAGCATATACAGCAGTAAAACTTGGTACAAAAGAAATATATAAAATTAACATACAACCAATTACTGAATATACAACTAATACTTTATTTACTGAAAATTTTGCCATTAGGAAATTAGCTACAAATTTACCAATAAAGAAACAAGCAAAACTCATTACCATAAAATCAGCTGCCATACGTTCATTTATGCTATGATCTAAAGTTAATGCTAATCTAATTGTAAATGACCAAATAGCTACTTGCATACCTACATAAAGAAATTCAGCTAAAATTCCTTTTTTAAATTTACCATTTTTTGATAAATATTTTAATGTTTCATAAATTCCTGTTCTATTTTTCTTAGAAGTATCTACGGTTTTTACTTTACATTTTGGATATTTAGTTAATAAAAATAAGATAAATACAGCTATTAAAACGAAAATCATTACACGATATGGCTCTAATGTGTGTTGTAACATTTCTAAACGAAAAATATGAATCTGTTCTGGTGTCATTGAAGCCATTTGAGCTGATAAACTATCTCCATCTTGGAATACTAAATATTTTCCTAATAAAATACCTGATGCCGCTCCTATAGGATAAAATGTTTGGCTAATATTTAAACGTAATGTTGATTTATCACGTGGTCCTAACATAGTACTATAAGTATTAGAAGCTGTTTCTAAGAAACCCAATCCTATTGCTATTGAAAATACTGCAAATAAAAACATAGTATATGTAGCCATATGTGATGCTGGGAAAAATAAACTACATCCTACAATATAAAATAAAAGTCCACATAAAATTGCTGTCTTATAACTTGTTTTTCTAATAACTATTGATGCTGGTATAGAAATTAAAAAATATCCACCATAAAAAGCACTTTGTACTAATGCACTAGCGAAATCACTTAACGTAAATACTGATTTGAATTGTGTAATTAATATATCGTTTAAACTTGCAGCAGCACCCCATAATGGAAATAAACATGATAACAAAATAAATTGAAAAATTGGTGTTCTGTTTAAATACCCATCGTCATATTGAATCAACTTATTATTCTCATTATTCATAATATTCACCTCGTTATTTATTTTATGAGGTTATCAAGAGAAAAATAACCTCATAAATACCTTATTATCCTTCCACAATTTTTACACCATTACTTGTTCCAATACGAGTAGCTCCTGCCTTTATCATTGCATCAGCATCTTCTCTAGAACGAACTCCGCCAGAAGCCTTTACGCCCATTTGTTCACCTACAGTTTCTCTCATTAATCTAATATCTTTAACAGTAGCACCAGCTGTAGAAAAACCTGTTGATGTTTTTACAAAATCAGCACCTGCTGATTTAGATAATTTACAAGCCATAATTTTTTCTTCATCAGTTAACAAACATGTTTCAATAATAACTTTTGTTAAAGCTTTTGATTTTGCAGCCTCTACTACAGCTCTTATGTCATTTTCTACAGCAATATAATCTTTATCTTTTAACACTCCCACAGGAATAACCATATCTACTTCAGTTGCACCATTTTCGATAGCATTTTTAGTTTCAAATACTTTTACCTCTGTTGGTGTAGCACCTTGTGGAAAACCAATAACTGTACAAACTTTTACATTTGTGTCTTTTAACTGCTCAGCTGCATATTTTACCCAAATAGGACTTACACATACAGACATAAAATTATATTTTTTAGCTTCTAAAAGCAATTTATCCAAATCTTTCTTTTGAGCATCTGTTTTTAATAATGTATGATCTATCATTTTTGCATAATCCATAATTTTTCCTCCTAAATACTAGCTAGCTCTTCTTTCTGAAATTATGATAACATTTTTATGAACAAAAGTAAATAGATTCAGAAAAATTTTTCATTATTTTTTTTACATAATTTCAACACATGTAAACTAATAAAAAAACTCACATTAATTTTATTTTAATTAATGTGAGTTTTTTATTAGTTTTCTATTTTAATAATTCTTGTGCTGTATATTGATCTGTAATTAAAATATTAGCAATTTCACCAACTAAAGTTGCTTTTATTGCTGAAATTTTACGTTTACTTCCGGCTACTAAAACACGTTTTTCCTTTTCTTTCAAATCCTCTAGTTTTATTCCTACTGTACGTTCATCTAATTCTTTATCACAAATATTACCCTGAGCATCAATAAATCTTGAACAGATATCACCCACTGCTCTATTTTGTATAATATCTCTATCTTTTTTATCAATATAACCCAATCTAAATAATAAAGCGTCATTTTTTACAGTACCTACTGTAAAAACAGCAATATTAGCCTGTCGTCCCAAATCTAAAATCTTTTTAATATGTTTATCTCTTTCAATTAATTCTTTTATCTGTGCAGTATCAAACATTACTGGAAGCGGTAAATATCGTCCTACTGTAGAAAACGCTTCTGAAAATAATTCTACTACTTCGTAAGCGTATGTATTGCTTTGTGAATGACTTATCCCACCCTTTAATTGTACAATCTGCACGCCTTTTAATGCTTTATGTTTTAAATTTAAAGCCATATTATAGATAGTAGTTCCCCAACTTACACCAATAATATCGCCATCTTTAACTATTTCATATAAATAATCCGCTGCTTTCATACTTATGGATTTTTTAATCTCATTTGTCGTATTTAAAGGCGCATAAGCAATCTTTACCACATCTAAATTATATTTCTCACATAAGGCTTCTTCTAAGGAGCTGTTATCTTCTATAGGGTCAGCTATATTTATCTGTACAAAGCCTTTTTCTTTTGCATATTGCAATAATCTTGATACTGTAGGTCTTGATAGATTTAATTTATTGGCTATCTGTTGTTGGCTATAATCTGATTTATAATAAAGCTTGGCAACATCAATGCTAAGTCTATCCTTATTTTGTTCCATCAATTACCCCTCCTTTATATTATATTAAACTGCAAAATTAGCATTTATATCTTAACATATAAAAAATAAAAGAAAAAGCCCACAACCAGAAAGATTGTGAGCTTTGTATTCTCTTTGATAATCGTATGTGATTAACGTTTGGAGAACTGAGATGCTTTACGAGCTTTTTTGAGACCGTATTTACGACGTTCTTTTTCACGTGGGTCACGTGTTAAGAATCCAGCTTTTTTAAGAGCAGGACGAAGTTCAGCATCAAGTTCTAATAAAGCACGGGAAATACCGTGACGAATAGCACCAGCCTGACCGGAAGGGCCACCACCCTGAACGTTAGCGATAACATCATATTTATCAGCTGTTTCAGTTAAGTTAAGAGGCTGTTTAACGATTAAATCTAAAGTTTTAATGCCGAAATATTCATCAATATGACGGCCATTGATTACAACGTTGCCTTCACCTGGAACCAGACGAACTCTAGCAACTGAAGTCTTTCTGCGGCCTGTGCCGTAGTAGGATACTGCCATTATATTGTTCCTCCTTCCAAGTATTATCTAATATTTAATTCCAAAATTTCTGGTTTCTGAGCAGCATGTGGATGTTCTGGGCCAGCATAAACATTAAGTTTTCTGTACATCTGTGCACCTAATTTATTTTTAGGAAGCATACCACGAACAGCTATTTCTACAACTTTCTCAGGCTGTGTTGCGAGCATTTTCTGAGGAGTTGTAAAAGTTGTGCCTCCTGGATATCCAGAATGACGGAAATAAGTTTTATCAGTTAATTTTTTACCGCTGAATACCACTTTATCAGCATTAACTACGATGACAAAATCACCAGTGTCAACATGTGGTGTGAATGTTGGTTTATGTTTACCGCGAAGTACTTTTGCAACTTCAGCAGCTAATCTACCTACTGTCTGGCCTTCTGCATCAACTACGTACCATTTACGTTCAACGTTAGCAGCGTTTGCCATGAATGTTGTTTTCACTTGTATATCCCTCCCTGTACAATTTTCAACTATTTAATATTGAATCTTTTTTCTCAATAGATGTCCTTTGCACGGTTCCGGGGCTAGTGGAAGCCGTCATCGAACGTCATACGAAGATATTTTAAAGTAAATGACTTCTAAAGTCAAGTATTTTCTTAAATAAATTTTACAATATTTTTATTGCAGTTTAATAAAAGTCTTACAACTTTGCACTTAAAGCTATATAATGTTCTAATTTTTTTATATAGCTTTGAGCCAATTTACTTAAATGATTATATTTATTATAAATATAGCCCACACAGATTTTTTCATCACTATCAAGTGGAATGGCAATTATATTTGTACCATTTAAATCTTCACTCAATACACCTGTAGATATCGTATAGCCATTTAAGCCTATAGCTAAGTTAAATAAAGTCGCTCTATCACTAACATAAATATTTTTACGATGAGATATTGTTGAATGTATCTCTTCGGCAAAATAAAAAGAATTATAAATTCCCTGCTCAAAAGAAAGACATGGATATGGTTCTAAATCTGCAAAAGTTGCAATATCTTTATTAGCCAATGGATGCTTTGCTGATAAAAATACATGAGGATTAGCCGTAAATAATTCTTTAAAACATAAATCATTTTCCTGCAAGATTTTTCGTATTACTTGTTCATTAAATTTACTTAAATACAATACACCAATCTCACTGCGCATATTTTTTACATCATCAATGATTTCATGTGTTTTCGTTTCTCTCAACGTAAAATCATATTCATCTTGAGCATATTCTTTAATTAAATTTACAAAAGCATTCACAGAAAAAGCATAATGTTGTGTAGATACAGCTAATAATCTTCGTGCTGGCTTATCTTTATGATAACGCTGTTCTAATAATTCAGTTTGCTCAATAATCTGTCTTGCATAACCTAAAAATTCCTGTCCACTAGAAGATAAAGTTACACCTTTATTAGTGCGAATGAAAATCTCAATACCCAGCTCTTTCTCTAATTCTTTAACCGCATTTGATAAACTAGGTTGAGAAACAAATAATTTTTGAGCTGCTATATTCATTGAACCACAATTTACAATTTCTATAATGTATTTTAATTGTTGTAAAGTCATATTCTTCCTTTACTCCTATTTTTAATTATTAACGCACTTTTGGCAAACTCAAATGATAGTAAATACCTATCATACGCAAGAAAAATACTACAAAAAAGGATATAGGTGATGCCAAATACCAATAATCATCGCCTATAATCGCTATAAGGTAAAATACTATTCCTCCAATTATAGATGGCAATGCATATATTTCTTCTTGTAATACTGAAGGTATTCTTTGCGCTAATACATCACGAATAATACCGCCACCTACAGCTGTTATCAATCCCAATGTAATCGCAAATAATGGATATTCAGGATAAGCATTAAAGCCTATTGTAGTTCCTGTAACTGTAAATGAAGCTAACCCTAAAGTATCTGCTAATAAATACATTTTACGAAGTTTTCTTCTTGACATATATCGTAAAATTTGGTTGCGATAAATAAAAAAGATAATAAAAGTAATGACTGTTGTAAGCACTATATATAACGAAGTCTTAAAAGAATTTGGAGGAATGTTTCCCACCAAAACATCACGAATAATACCGCCACCAATAGCTGTGCTTAAAGCTAATACCAATATACCAAAAATATCCATACGTCTTGATATTCCTACCAAGGCACCTGAAATAGCAAAAGCAATTGTTCCTGCAATCTCAAAAAAAGTCCATAAAAAAATCATAACTATCCACCTTTCTAAAAAGATTTCCAACTAATATTAATTTCTGCATACATTATACAATAATAAATTAATTTAGCAAATTAAACCCAACTATCCTAAAAATATCATTCTAATATATAATATCTATATACATATTTTTATTCAAAGGAGGTTCTATTATGCACATTTATCAACTAAAAATTCGTCAATTATTTCTTGCTTTACTTACTTTTTGTTTTATTTTTATACCAAATTCTGCATGGGCTATACAAAAAGATATCATCATCTTATATACCAATGACGTTCACTGTGGTATCGAAGATAATCTAGGATATACTAAACTAGCTCAATACAAAGAAGATTTACAACAAGATACACCATATATTGCTTTAGTTGACGCAGGTGATGCCATTCAAGGTGCTCCTATCGGCAAATTATCCACTGGCGAAGCTATCATCAATATCATGAATGAAATAGGCTATGACTTTGCTATTCCTGGCAACCATGAATTTGATTATGGTATGGATAGATTTCTCATTTTAAACGACAAATTATCTTGCGGTTATTATAGTTCTAATTTAGTAAATACTATTACAGGAAAAAATTTATTGCCAGCTTATAAAATTTTCCAATTCGATGATAAAAAAATAGCTTTAATCGGTGTTACAACGCCTGAAACACTCAATTCTTCTACACCTGCTTATTTTCAAGACGATAAGGGAAATTTTATTTATTCCTTTAATGAAGACGCTACTGGCAAAAAATTATACACTAATATCCAAAATACTGTAGATACAGTGCAAAAACTCGGCGTAGATTATGTCTTTTTAGTAGCTCATCTAGGCATGAATGGTATCACATCTCGTTGGAGTAGCCTTGCTGTAGCTCAAAATACACAAGGTATTGACGCTATCATTGATGGTCATTCTCATGAAGTTATTCCTACTTTTATAGCTAAAAATAAACAAGGAAAAAATGTTCTCATCACTCAAACAGGCACCAAACTTCAAAATATTGGTAAATTGACCATCACACCACAAGGTAAAATCTCCACTGAATTAATTAATGATTTAACAAAAAGCAATCAAAAAACTACTGACTTAATCAATGAAGAAAAGAATACATATGCACCTTTGCTCAATCAAATAATCGGAACAAATACAGTAAAACTCACCACTAACGATCCTAATACTAATATACGCTTAATCAGAAATGGCGAAACAAATCTTGGCGATTTTGTAACTGATGCTTATAGAATAGTTTTAAATACTGATGTAGCAATCTGCAATGGTGGAGCAATCCGCAATGAATTACCTATGGGCGATTTTTCCTATAATGATATTTTGACAACGTTTCCATTTGGCAATATGTGTGTAGTCCTAGAAATCACAGGACAACAACTATTAGACGCTTTAGAAATGGGAGCTATCCGCTATCCTAAAGAATTTGGTGGGTTTATGCAAATCTCTGGTGCTACTTATACGATTAATAGCAAAATCCCATCATCTGTAATAACTGATGAAAAAGGTAATTTCATAAAAGTAGATGGCGCTTATCGTGTTCAAGACGTAAAAATAAATGGTAAGGATTTAGATTTAAATAAAAAATATACTATTGGTGGAACTTCTTATATTTTGAAATTCGCTGGCAATGGTATGACAATGTTCAAAGACAGCCCTATACTTCAAAATGAAGAACTATCCGAAACAGATGTAATCATCGAATACATTCAAAATTATCTTAATGCCACTATCGGTAATGAATATGCCAATCCATATGGTCAAAATCGCATAACAATCATCAAATAAGAAAAGGGCTTCTCTTTTAAATGATTTTCATTAAAGCGAAGCCCTCTTTTTTATTAATAATTTTTGCTATATAAAAATACTATTTTATATTCTATATTTATTTTTTCTTAAATCAAATGCCATCTTTCCACCTTCAAGAATGTCACATATATGTTGTTGAATCCCTTGTTTTTCTAAAATATACTTACTTTTTTTATCATATGGTTGATCATCTTCTATAGCTCCAGAACGATATTCAAATTTATATTTCTTATTTGGAGTATTTTTGCCCTCTTGATTTGCAACAATAATTTCTTCAGCATCTCCACCAAGAACAACATTTGCATTATGTGTAACAATAATTATCTGACGGTCAATTTTCTTCTTTTTTATAAATGGAATTAATTCATCAAAAATAGAACGATTATCCAAATCATCTTCTGGTTGGTCAATTAAAATAGGACATTTATTTTCAGCCAAACTTATTAACATCTTTAACAATACTAAAGCTTTTTTACCAGGTGACATATCATCAATGAAATCATTATCCATAGATACCCTATAAGTAGTATTATACCAATCCCCCATAATATCCCTTAAAGCATTTTCTATTGTTTTATTTTTTATTAAACGTATTTCTCCATTAAAATAAGCTTCTATTAAATTTTTTATATTTTCCTTTTCAACCCATTCATCAGAAAAATCATCTATATTAATAATATTTTTTTGTCCTTTAAGTGAACGTTTATCTGATAAATCTTCTATTTGTTTAATAAAAGCTTCTGCTCTAAATGGTGTCTTAACACAAAAACTTAAATCCTCATTATTTAAAGATAAATTTCCATTAATTTCTTTAGCATATTCATCACGTATTTTATAATATTTCAAAAAAGAATTTATAAGAAAATCTAATTCTCTTTTAAATTTTTCTTGTTCATTCTTTATATTAGAATCAATTATTTCAAAGCTTCTTTTTTTCTTTTCTTCATCTTGAATTGCTTTTGTTAAATTTTTTACAGATTCATTCTCTTCAATTTTGGGAGATAATTTTTTTACAATTTCTTCACTTAAATTTTTTTCTTTATTTTTTTCTATTAATTGGCTTTTTAAATTAGTAATTATTGTTCTTTTTTCATCTTCCCATAATTCATCTGCTTTTTCTGTTATAGTTTTTATAGAAGATTCTATTAAAGATTTTACTGACTCTGGCAAATTTAAACTAATAGGCATGACTATAGAGCTAATTTTATCAATCTTTTTTATATCATCATTACATCTTTTAATCGCTTCATCTAATCTTGAAATATTACTAATAGCCTTATCATAATTTCGTATATCATCTTCTGATATTGAAAGTTCTTTAGATATTCTTTCCTTTTCTTCCTTTAATTTCGTTAACTCTTTATCTATTCCTGAACCATTTCCTATATCAGATAACTTATCTTTTTGTTCTTTTAATTTATTAAAAATATCTACTAAATTATAAATACATTTATCTATCTTTAATTTATTATCTTTTAGATCATTTTCCATTTTTTCATAAGCTTTTTTTGAATCTTTATTAATTAAAACAATATCATGAATTATTTTATCTATTTCTGTTACTTCTTCTTTTTCATCACTTAATCTATTTAAATATGTTTGTGGAATATAAATTATCTTATGTTCATCATCTAAATTCTCTGTTGGACTTACAGAGCCATCTTCCCAAATAACTTTTAACTTATCAATTCTTTTATAATTACCACCAGTAACTCTTAATTTTTCCTCTTCTTGCTTTGAATCAATTACTCTAGCCATATTATTTAACAATAATGATTTACCCGTAGATTTTCCTCCTATAATACAAGTTAATTTATCATTAAATAATATTGGTTCTGCTGAAAAGTTCTCATCAAAAAATTCTACTTGTTTAATTACTTGATAACTAGGTTTTCTTTCTGGCATAAGACTACTTATACGAATTCTATCCTCTGGTTCATATAAAACTTGTTTTAACCCATTAAACGTTGGATTTGATTTTATCCAACAATATTTTTTCTCATCGGGTTCAAAAATATCTTTATTTGTATGTGCATCAGAGCCATGTATACAACCTTTTAATGAATGATATTTTCTTTTTATAGTTTCAATATCATCACTGGCTTGCCCTAAAAAATACTTTCTATCTGCTAATTTAGAAGAAAAAATTAAATCTGCCATTTGATATACTGCATTTTTCGTAGAATCCATTTGAGAACCATGTTTCATGATTCCACTAACTCCATCTTTACTATTATTTGAAACTACAACTATCGTATTTTCTCTTAATTCTGGATCATTAGCAAAAATATCATTTAATGTTTCAATACTTATGACATATTGTCCCAAACCAATATTATAAGCCTCTTCATCATTTAAAGTCTGATCATTGCAATACTCTTTTCCCAAACAACGTAATTCTGAATGTGACGCACTATATGTTCTTCTACTCTTAAATTTTAATTTACCAAAAAAACGTGCTTCTAGGTCTTCTACTATATCAGGATTAAATATACAATGTATATTTATTGGGCTTTTTTTAGCTAAAGGTACCATGCGTAACTCGACATTTGGTAATACTAATTTAATAGATGGTGGCAATCTATTATCTTTAATTACTTTCAAATAATTATCAATAGATAAATAATCTGTTATTCCCAAAACAGCTATACTTTTTAAAGGATTTTTTCCATCTCCAATATATTCTGAAATCGAATTATAAAATTTATCCCATTTCTCTTCTAAATCTTTACCTTCATACTGATCATTTTTTTTAGTTCCTGGTGTATGCAAATGTAAATCCCATCTTCTCCACTCAGAACCTTTATTAAAATATGTCATATATATATCTCCTCTTATTTTATTTCTATATTATCCAAAAGTTTATTTAAAAATTCTATAAAAAAATATTTATACTTTATACTATTATCTTAACTAACCTAAAATAA
>ERZ791833.488-NODE-488-length-19284-cov-5.13204_pt1 | contig 19284 bp, 10 predicted proteins | sample MGYA00510294_ERZ791833 | MGnify/ENA primary metagenome ERZ791833 (study PRJEB30046, sample SAMN00715270) | human gut metagenome | study: EMG produced TPA metagenomics assembly of the A metagenome-wide association study of gut microbiota in type 2...
TTATCTGGTATTTAGTACACGCCGCCAACATAGCCATCATAAAAAATACAACACCCAATACCGCCTTTTTCCTCATAATAAGCCACCCCCAGACCATTCAGACTTTAGTCACTTATTTAACTTGTTATCATTATATATCATAGTCCTTACATATAGCTTACACATTCGTTTAACCGCTCAATTAATTTATTCCCCAACCTTTAAAGTATCCATCCGCCAATTCCAGACATAATATTTCCACGCTTTTCTTTTTCACTCTTTTCGTTCGTGAAATACAATATATAGTACCATATTCCTATATTAACTAATATTTGTCCCACTATGATATATATATGTCAACCAAAAAATATCCTCTGGCAGATAACTTTATAAAATAAAGTCTAATCCACCAGAGGATACTTATATAGCATATAATATATTTACTTTTATCGGTTTTTGTCTTCTAACTCAATCTCTTCAAGTTCAATTTCTTCTGACACATTTTCTGATGATGTATCTTCTGTATCTGATATACCAGAGTTATTCAGAATATCCTCTGCATCAGCATCATAATTCTTATCAGATAAATCATTTTCATCCGCGCTATAAGAATTATCTTCATAATCAGCATTATTATCTTCAGCATAGTCAGTACTGTCATCTTCGCTATTGTAGCTATCCTTTACATCACCTGCATGTAAAGTCCTTGATGAACCATCCTTAATATTAATCAGCTCATCATATTCGTCAGAATCATCATAATCATCCATAGCCTTTACAAATGCTTTCTTGCTTACTTTAAGCTTGCGTGAGAGCATTTCGACCATAACTGCAAGGATTATGATAACTATAGCAAGAGCAGCAATAATAATCATAAATATAAGATTTATGCCTTTAAATAAGCTAAAAGAGCCTGTACTGCTGTTATTCTTCCTGTCTATTATATTAAATACCGGCTCATCCGCTGTATTATAACCTGCGTAACCCTGTATAGTTCCATCATTGGTATTATATCTGAACCATCCTGTTCCGCCTGTTGAGCTCACACCATAAAAGAGTGCATAGTTGCCAGTCTTATCAAGAAGCACTTCCACTTCCCTGCCGTCTATATCTATCTTTCCAAGCTCATATCCATCCGGAAGCTCCATAGAAGCTGCATCTATAGGAAGTATGCAGTATGATAATTCCGGCTGTGATACTTCTATGTACTTTGAAAATGACTGGTTAACGGAGTCATACACATAAAAGCCGCTCTCTCCTGTGCCATCCACACTTTCAAGATATACTAATAACAGGTCTGTATTAGTTCCCATTCCTACTGCAATCTTAACACCATTGTAGTCTGAATCTGCCTGTACATATCCGTCTGGAAGAGGATATTCATCAAAGGATGATATTATCTTATATTCCCTGCCGCCTACATCAACATTTGGCTCCTGAATAGCACTTGTATCCGGTCCATCTGTACCAGACTGGCTGTTATCCGGCTGGCCGCTGTCAGTCGCCTTTGTCGTATCATCCGGTGTTTTAACATCATCGCCCTTAGTTGTCTTTATTGTATATGTTCTCTTGCTTCCGTCCTCTGCCGTAACTGTAATAGTTGTTGTATTAAGTCCAGGGTCCATACGTGTTCCTGACACTTTAACCGTTGCCTTTGAGTCATTGGCTATGGCACTTACTGTAAGCTTGTCGCAGTCACTTCCCACCGATGTAGTATATGTGGTAACACTTGGTGAAAATGCTGGCGAAAGCACTCCCGGACTTATCTCTAACGAACTTAAAGTGTCGTCAGATGAATAGCTTGCCGGTGCTGATACGCTTACACTTCCTGATGAGGCTGCCACATTCATACTATCCTCAGTCTCTGAGCCTATCTGCGCTGTTGACCTTGCAACTGATATTGTTGAAGTACCCGGCTTTACAGCCTTAAATGTAACTTTAAATGTAGTACTTTCCGTTGATACAATTCTTATCGTTCCATTGCCACCTGCATCATATCCTGACTGTGCAGTAATTATAGATGCATCATAATTAACATAAAAATCGCACAGCATAATATTAGAACCGCTTACTGTTATTGTGATTGTAACTGTATCACCGACCTCACAGCTTCCTGAACTTACAGATATTCTTGCTGTTTCTGCCGCTGATACATCTTTTTTATCAAATGTAGCTGTCATCATCATAAACATAATGACAAATGATAGAACACATAATGTAACTTTTCTGATTGCTTTCATTATATTCTCCATTTACTGCTGTATATACTTTATATCCAGAATATGTCTTTTTATGTATAACATATCCATACTTGTAACATCGCTGTCCTTGTTAGTATCTGCTGCTAAAAGATAAGCACCTGACAATGTCTTAATGTAAAGAATATGTCTTTTTATATATAACATATCCATACTTGTTATTCTTCCATCACCATTTACATCGCCATATATAACAACATCATACTGGGCATATATACTTCCGTCCTTCTTATATATAACAAGCTTATTGCCTGTTGCCACTGTGTCATCTGCAGCACACTCACTGCCAGAGCTGTTAAGAAGCTTTCCGTAGCAGCCATTAGTGTAAGTAATTCCGTTAAGTATACTATCAACACTGCTTCCAACTCCGACTCCCGTAACTATGCCATTATCATTATCGACATTAAGGTTACTGCTAAAGCCGTCATTCTCACCAGAGCCGTTATTATTGTTATTATTGTTATTATTTCCATTATCCGGCTTTACCGGCTCAGGATTTTCAGCTTTCTTTCTTACAACACTGATAGTATAAGTCCTTGTTGTGGCGTCCTCCGCTGTGACTACTATGTTGATGGTATTATCACCAACTGATAACTCATGGCTGCCTCTTCCGCTTACACTTGCATTAGTATCTGCTGCCGAAGCTGATACATCTATGCTTGTAACATCATTGTCAACTATAAGACTGTAGTCTGTAGTATCCGCCGCAAATGTTGGTGTAAGTGAATATCCGTCAACTGACAGACCTCTTAACCAGTTATTAGAGCTCTTATTGCCATCTGGTATAACACATCTTGACGATGGCATATTGTCATATACCGGTATTGTAAACTTAAATGTAGTGTTGTTAAGTGTACTCGTGCTGTATGCCTTCTTTGCCCTTGTCGCCTCTGAACGTGGTGCAAGTACATTGGTCATATACTGATGCGAAAAGTTCTTTATATCAAACTTCTCATAGTATATAGTATCCTGGCCTCTGTTGATATACCACTTTCCAAGGTTGATGGCACCGCCTACAACCGCTCTGTATCTTGTATTCCATGGGCGCATATTAGTGTCATCTGTCTGCATAGCATACTTAAGGCCATTCTGCACCGCTGAAAGTCCGCCGCTTGCATACGCATTCTGGCTGTAATAGTTATAGTAGCCTTTATAGCCGCTTACATTTCCAGATATCTCATTACCTGCGCCATTAGCACCCTGTTCCTGTATAATTCTTGTTGCAAGATGATAAGGACTGACCTTTGACACCTCACCTGCATACATAAGAAGTGATGCATAATCATAGCCATCTAAGTCGTGGCTTGAGTTTTCCATAAATGTTCCACTTATGATATTACGCACACCCTCTGTATTATGTACAGAAGAGTCATACGAAAGGCTTTCAAACATAAATATATATGTATCATTAAGGAAGTTACGTGGGTCAAGCGCATACTTTATAAGTCCTTCTGATGCCTGGACCCATCCGCCACTATCTAATATTGTGTACTCTCCTGTTTCCCAGTTATAGCAGCCTGCGGCTGTCGACTTCCATGAAGCATCTGCTGAACTGTATATAAGGCTTCGTCCTATAACATTCTGCGCATTTACCATAGTATCCCAGTCCCTGCCGTTATGGTCTGCCACAAACACCCACAGAGGATACTGTTCGTGAAGCTGTCTTAAGCTCTCCCTGTAGGACGTTGGGAAATTCTGTGCATTAAGATAATCCTCAAAGTTATTATCCGGCTTATAGTCAGACTTCTTATCCTTTGTCGTGTACTGTGAAGTTATATATCCTCTTGTGTATTCCCCATCAAGATAGAACCCGATACTGTACCACGTATAGGTTGAACTTGTGCTTACTTCCTCGTATATATCAAACTTAAAGCCTCCGTTGACCTTAGTTACGATACTGCCGTTAACCGGCTTGGTTCTTATTCTTAAGTCCGTGACATCATAATTGACATAACCTGTCGCTATGATACTGTCCTCGGCTTTAACCTGTAAAACCCCTGTATAACCATACTGCGTACATATAAGTACTATTACCATAAGTACAACAGCCGTTATCTTTTTTACAATACATCTGTAGTTTTCTTTCATCTAATCACCCAGTTCCTTATGTGACATTATTCAAGTCTGATGCAGCATCCTGTTGTCTTAGTTACTCATTAATTCTTTCCAAACTCTGACAGCTTAAGACCCTCATTACGTTCAAGTACCATATTGACAGACCAGCTGTTAGCAAATACAAGAAGTGGATTACCCTTAAGGTCCTTAATCTTCTTCATATCTGATGTACCAACTATTCTGTTTACATCTATCTCCTGTGGATTTTCTATCCATCTGATATGCTCATATGGAAGCGGCTCAAGCTTTATATCTACATTATACTCGTTCTTAAGGCGGTATTCCAGTACTTCAAACTGAAGAACACCAACAACACCTACGATTATTTCTTCCATACCTGTGTTGTACTCCTGGAATATCTGGATAGCACCTTCCTGCGCTATCTGGCTGATACCCTTTATGAACTGCTTACGCTTCATAGTATCCATCTGTCTTACTCTTGCAAAATGCTCTGGTGCAAATGTAGGAATACCGTCAAACATAAACTTCTTGTTAGATGAGCATATAGTATCACCGATTGAGAATATGCCCGGGTCAAATACACCGATAATATCGCCTGCATACGCCTCTTCAACGATATGTCTTTCCTGCGCCATCATCTGCTGTGGCTGTGAAAGTCTTATCTTCTTTCCACCCTGTACGTGGTTAGCCTCCATACCGGCAGTGAACTTTCCTGAACATATACGCATAAATGCAATTCTGTCCCTGTGTGCCTTATTCATATTAGCCTGTATCTTAAATACAAATGCTGAGAAATCTTCTTTAAATGGGTCGATAGGACCAGCTGAGGAATTACGTGGCAGTGGCGATGTAGTCATATCAAGGAAATGCTGTAAAAATGTTTCCACACCAAAGTTAGTAAGAGCTGAACCGAAGAATACCGGTGTAAGATCACCTGCCTGTACCTTTGCAAGGTCGAACTCTGCACTTGCACCATCAAGAAGTTCAACATCCTCATCTAACTTAGAAAGATAAGCATCGCCTATCTCTGCCTTAAGTTCAGGGTCATCAAGTGCAATATTCTTAGTTGCAACTTCCTTCTGTCCGTTCATTGCAGCCTTAAAAAGTGACACTTCCCTCTGCTTTCTGTCATATACACCCTTGAATTCCTTACCACAGCCTATAGGCCAGTTGATAGGACATGTTGCTATTCCAAGGACATTTTCTATCTCATCAAGAAGCTCAAAAGGGTCGTTAGCCTCTCTATCCATCTTATTAATAAATGTAAATATAGGGATATGTCGCATAACACATACCTTAAAAAGCTTGATTGTCTGCTTCTCAACACCCTTTGAGGCATCTATTACCATGACGGCTGAATCTGCTGCCATAAGTGTTCTGTAAGTATCCTCTGAGAAGTCCTCATGTCCCGGTGTATCAAGGATATTGATACAGTATCCGTCATAGTTAAACTGGAGTACTGAGGAAGTAACCGAGATACCTCTCTCCTTTTCTATCTCCATCCAGTCTGAAACCGCATGCTTTGCTGTTTTCTTACCTTTTACAGAACCGGCTAAGTTGATAGCTCCTCCGTATAACAGGAACTTTTCTGTAAGAGTTGTCTTACCAGCATCCGGATGCGATATGATTGCAAATGTTCTTCTTTTCTTTATTTCACTTGTAATATCTGACATAATAATCCTCATTTCTGCGTAAGTTTAAAATCTATTTTTCACACTAATCTCCGTTCTTCTAGTTATAAACCTAGTATAACTAATTTAGTATATAGTATAAAGCTCATAAATTCAACCGTTCAGACATATATTTAAGAACCAACATTTATCTCTCTCCCCAGTGTAAATGAATATATAAGCTTTTCCTTAACCTCAAGACCTGTAAGATGTGACAGGGCTTTAGCATAATAATCAAGCTGCACGCTGTATCTTTTTATAAGTTCCTTCTCTCCTGCTTCTCCCTTTCTTACACGGTCTGTCTTATAGTCGACTATAACTATCTTTCCATCTTCTATTATAAAAAGGTCTATTACACCCTGTACAAGCTGTCTGTCATACTCAAACACAAACGGCTGCTCACGCCTCATATTGCCGCTTATGGCAGCAGCTCTCACTCTTTTTCCTATAGGTGAACTTACAAATGTGTATATATCCTTTACATTGATATTATTTATCTGCACCTCACTCATACGCTCAGTTTCCAACATTCTGTGGATATCCGCCTGTACATCCTCAAAGCTTTCAACATTATTATAATCAAGACACTCCATAACTCTGTGGTACGCCGTTCCTCTTTCATTCGCCCTCAGAGTTTCTTCACTTCCTGATATGAACTTAGGAATAGTCGGAATAAAGCTGTCTGCACCTTCTTCCACATTTTCAGTACCAGCAGCCCTGCTCTTGTCTTCATCATGCTCTGCCTCATCATAAGCAGCCTTTATATCATCCTGCATAAACGCATCACTGTCATAGTCAGAATCCGCCTGCATCTGCTTTAATTCTGTTACTGTAACCTTAACCTTTCTGTCAGCATCGGGGTCTTTGATATATGGTGGAAGTCCCTCTGTCTTTTGTCGGTCATACGTCTGTGCTTTATCATCATTGTAAACATCTGTATCATTCAGGCTTTCATTCATACTTTCTTTACCTTTGTTAATGCCTGTATCTTCATCTGCTGATACATTTTCAGACTGTGCCTCTTTATTTATGGCTTCATCTTCTTTGATAATATCCGCTGAACTTATAAGGCTGAATTCAAATGTACCTTTATTATCCTCCTGCTTCATAAGTGCCACCGGCATAATCATATCAGAATATCTGTCTATATTTTCACAATCTGCATACGAATATACACCATTGACACAAAGCTCATCTGATATCATCTGCCATGCAGACATTTTCTTATCTATGCTGGCTACACCACCTACCATAATAAGCTTTTCCCTTGCTCTTGTCATTGCAACATATAGCACACGCTCTTCCTCTGATATTGAGTCCCTTAATATCTTTCTTGCTATTGCCCCTTTAATAAGTGTAGGTGTCTTGGTCTGTCTTGTGAGGTTGACATAATCAGTTCCTATTCCAAGCTCCCTGTCTATAACAAGCTTATTTCTTGCATCTGTTTTATTAATCTGCTTATTAAGTCCTGCCATAATAACTACCGGAAATTCAAGTCCCTTACTCTTATGGATACTCATAATTCTGACTGAGTCGCCATTGCCGCCCGTTCCTGATGAGTCCGTAAGTTCTATATCGTACTTCTGTAATCTTTCTATATATCTTAAGAAGTTAAACAGTCCGCTATAGCTTGTTCCCTCAAATGATGATGCCTTATCAAGCAGTACATCTATATTCGACTGTCTTTTCTTACCTGCTGGCATAGTTCCAACATAATCATAATATCCTGTATTGTATACAATATCCCACAGAAGGTCATATATTGTCATAAGTCTTGACTTTTCACGCCATACCTTAAGCTTATCAAGAAAAGCTTCACATTTATCAGAAAGTGCTGAAAGCTTTTCTGCATTTTCTTTTTTATCAGTATCTTTTATTTCAGCATCATTTATAAGGCTCTGCATCTGCTTTACAAATAATCTGTCAGCACCTGCACTCTTCTTTCCATACACTCTCAAGTCAGCCAGCTCATCCTCTGTGAAACCGCCAAAGTATGATAACAGCACTGCCGCCATAGGAATGTCCTGCAGAGGATTATCTATACATGTAAGAAGGCTTATAAGAACCTTTATCTCCCTTAACTTGAAGTACTGCTGTGCCGTATCTGCCATAGCTGGAATATCCCTGTCTAGAAGTATATTTACTATTGTATCCGCCCAGCCGGAAAGTGTTCTTGTAAGAATTACTATGTCCTTGTACTGTATTCTCCTGTAGTCGGATAAGTCTGTATCGAAAACATAATAAGGCTCATCCTTTGACATGAATTTTTTTATTCTTTCTGCCATATACATAGCTTCTGCTTCTATACTGCTGTTTTCATCATCTTCTGATGTATCTATAAGAACTGTTTCTGTGCTTTTCTCGTCCTCCCACCCAAAGTTTCTTTTGTCCGTACACTCTGGATATTCAAAGCCGCAGTTTAACTGCTGATTACTGTCATACTCTATGCCGCAGTAGTTCCTGTTCATAACCCTGTAGAACACATCATTTGTCGTATCAAGTACATTTTTCCTGCTTCTGAAGTTCTTCTGAAGCTCTATCTTACAGTCACTTATTACCCCTGTTTCCTTCTGTTCATCATAGCCGGAATAACTATAATACTTATTCATAAAAAGCTCAGGACACGCAAGTCTGAACTTATATATACTCTGCTTTACATCGCCAACCATATACATATTATCGGGAACATCACTTAATCTGTGCCTTGATACCGCCGTAAGTATCTCCTCCTGTAACTGGTTGGAGTCCTGATACTCATCAATGAGTATTTCATCGAAATATTCTGCAAGTTCATCTGCAACATTTGTATATTCTTTACTGCCGTCCTGCTTTGTGACAAGAATATCAAGCGCATAATGCTCAATATCACTGAACTCAACTATTCCCCTGTCACGTTTTTCTTCCTCCATTCTGTCAGCAAAGTCCTTTGACAGCTTTACCATCATACTTATGGCTGGTGCATTGGAATGTACATCCTCCATAAGACTGTCAATATCTGCCGTAAATACTGTCTTAAGCAGTCCTGCTATGTATTTTTTATACTTGTCACGCTGGACTTTGACATATTCTTTTAAGTCATCCCTTGCATCCGGCATCCTTTTGGTACTTAAACGTGTGAATTCTGTCTTAATAACTCTTTCGGAGAGCTCATCAAAGTCTGCCGCCTCTATAATCCTGCATATATTCATATAATCTGAATTGATTGCATCAAGATAGGATATTGGTCCGTCAACCCTGCCACAAAGTTCAAGCATATACTCATATTTTCTCTTATAGTCACGCGCAGAGCACTGTATACTTTCATACAGATTGGCAAGTACCTTATTATTGCTGTTATCCATACCTGTGTATGTGTCAATAACCTGCTCATACCATTCATCAGGCCATGGATTACTTCTTGCAAGCACATATATCTTCTTTATTATCTCTTCGATATTGGCATCACTTCTGCCAGTTCCATATGCATCTATGAGTGCTAAGAACTGCTCATCACTTTCCTTATAATTATCCTCAAGCATATCCTGCATGACATCATTTTCAAGAAGTGTTATCTCGCCCTTGTCAGCAACGCGGAAACCCGGGTCAAGATTAATCTCTGAGAAATGATTTTTTAATATCCACAGACAAAAGCTGTCTATAGTTGTTATCTGTGCATTATTTATAAGTGCTATCTGCTTGATAAGGTTGCTGTTTTTCTCATCCTCATCGAGCATATCATCCAGCCTGTTTCTTACTCTTGCCTTCATCTCTGCTGCCGCTGCCTTTGTAAATGTAACAACAACAAGTCTGTCTATATCTGTTCCGTTTTCCTTAGTTATCTTATTTACTATTCTTTCTACAAGCACTGCTGTTTTACCAGAACCGGCAGCAGCCGATACAAGAATATCCCTGTCTTTTGTGTTCATAGCATCAAGCTGCTGCGATGTCCATGACTTTGCCATATATAACACTCCTTTTTATGACTCAATTTCCTCTTTAATCCTGCACCATATGTCCTCTACGCTTAAGCTGTTAAGCCTTCTGAACTTAACTCCCGGCATATCCTCACTAAAACCACATACACTGTTATATGGACAGTAATTACAACTGCTGTCCTGACCTCGCTCATATGGGTTGATATTGATACTTCCGTCCAGTATTTTGGTTGCTTTTACGACATTTTCCCTGTCAACGTACTCACCAAGCGCCATAAGCTCCTCTGTTGTAAGCACTTTGCTCTTAGATGCATCTATACTTCCCGACTTGCTCACTGTAACCGGAATATTAAGGGAAGTTCCCTCTGTTGAATCAAGCTTGCTTATAATATTTCTGTTAGAATTGACTACGCCCTTCATACGCAGCTCTTTTCTTATAAGCTCCTCAATCTTATCATCATCGTCCTGCCTTGTTTCAACTATCGGATTATCTATATTATAGTAAAGCAGCCCTGCCGGAACTATATTCTTGCCCTTATGTCTCTTTTTTTCAAAGCTTATAGCCTCTCTCATATATGTAAATAACTGTATCTTAAGTCCATAGTATGTCTTTAGCAGGTCAAAGTCCGAGTGTCCCGTCTTATAATCGACAACCTTTACATATACATTTTCATCATCTTCACATATATCTATTCGGTCTATCTTTCCCTGCATAAAAAATGTGACATCGTGAGGTAAGTCCTCTATCTTAGTTAAGAAGCCTTTCTCAAATGTGTCAGGTATAAACAGTCCGTCTGCAAGCTGTTTTCCTATCGCCCACAGTGTCTTATCCGCCAAGTCCTCCATACGCTTTATAAGGAATTCGTTACGGCTCGTGCTCTTTAATATCGTGTTTCCATAGCTGTCCGCAATGGCATGTATACTCTCTGACACCATACTTCTTCTTTCTTCGTCAGATAAAAGCACGAACGATTTCTTATTCTGCTTTATGTTCTTTGATACATCCTCTATAACCGCATGAAGTATCGTACCAAAGTCATTTACTGCAAACTTATACTCCTCACGCTCATCCAGCTTCAATCCATAGCGGCAGAAGTACGCATACTGGCATGCTGCATACTGCTCAAATGATGTGACACTTCCTGTAAGCTCTTTTCCATACAGGTCAAGCGCAACACCGTCTGCAAGTATCTTTGCAAGGTTCTCGTCACTCCACTCAAGCTCAGCCTTTGGAATTCGTATATATGAGCGCTCTTTTGCAGCATCGTCATATGAAAGCACATCCATCCCCGGAAACATTTTCTTAATCATTCTTATAATATAAGAGGGCAATATTGCTTTCATATCCATGCTGTTATGTGCATAAGTTATATATAGCTTCTGCGATGTCTTTGTCATAATAAGATACAGATAAAATCTCTGTACAAATGCTTTCTCCCTCACTGACATTGACAAAGAAACATCCATTGTCTTAAGCTTTTCCCTGTCTGTTTCTGACAATACACTTCTGCTGTCGCTTTTTTTAGGAACATACCCGTCATTTACCCCGACAAAGAACATAGCTCTTATGTTATCAAGTCGTGTTCTCTCAATATCACCTATAACTATACAGTCCTTTGTAGGTGGAATAAGTCCTATTTTTATCTCATCAAAACCAGATGACATAATACGGTTATATTCTTTTACAGTTACCTTTTCACTGCCTAATAGCTGTACCAGCTTATCAAAAAGCTCCATTATCTTTGCGTATATCTGTCTGTATTCATCCTTATTATTGCTTGCAAGCTCAAGCATCTGCTCCTCGCACTGTAGTCTGACTAACAACTCATACACTGCTGTTGTCATAGCCTTAACATCACCGTCTGCACTCTTAAGCTTATCATCAAGCTCTGATAAAGGCTCTATAACTCTCACTCTCAAGTCATTTAACATTGTAAGGTCAGTAGCCATGGCACTGCCTCGGAACTTTCTTGTCCACTCTGTATTCCACTGTTTTCTGCCCCTTATACCGACTGCAAGGCAGTAATTATCAAGAATATCTATCTCATCATCTGATATGCCTGTAAGTCCTGTCCTTAAGTATCTGAATATGGCATCATAAGTATAATTCTTCTCAACAACGTCAAGAGCTGCTGTTATCATTTCAACAAGACAGTTGTCTGTAACGTGGAGCTTCTGGTCAAGGAAGTATGGTATATCATTCTGTGCAAATATGTTGGCAGCAAGCTTTCCATATGCTGATATATCACCTGTAACAACTGCTATCTCATTGTATCTGTAACCTGAAAGTCTTGTAAGCTTTAATATTTCTCCCGTGACATACTGTATCTCATCCTTTGGAGTGATACCTGCATACATCACTATGTCATCAACCCTGCCGCTGTAGTATCTTGTACCTGTACGGAATATATTTTTTTCAAGAAATGCAAGCTCCTTTGATGACTCAAATCTTGTCTGCACTTTCTTATCAGCATTTTCTATTACTATGCTTTCTGCATTAATATGCTGCTCATCACATATTTTATTAAGATGTGCAACTGTATCCTTAGTCATATAGAAAAGGTTCTCTATTCCCTCATTGACATTGGCATGCTCATTTGCATCTATTGTAAGCGCCACTTTGACCTCGCTGCACATATCAAGAAGTATTGACATAAGCCTGTACTGCACCGGTGTAAAGCCTGTAAAGCCGTCAAATGCTATAATACTTCCTCTTATCTTAGCAGACTCTGTCACTTTTCTGCACATAAGGTCTAATATCTCTTCTGATGTTATATAGTGGTCTTTTATAAATTCCTTAAACCCACTGTATATAAGTGATATATCATCAAGCTTCATTCCTAACAAACTATTGTTATCCACACTCTCATTAATATCCATAAGCTTATCCACACCTATATCATACTGGAGCATTTCTGATATAACTGACTTCATCTCTGATACAAAGCCTGTATTGGATATATTACTTCCAAAAAACCTTAGCGACTTTTTATTCTGTTCTAATACTCTTCTTACTATAAGATTTTTTCCTGTATCATCAAGAACTGGATAATCTGTTGCCCCGACCTCTTCAAATACCTTGTATGCAAGTCTTTCAAAGCTCACAACATCTATATTCAGTATTCCTTTTCTTGGGTGAAGCTCAACAACTCTCTTCTGTGTCGCCATAGTATACTGTTCAGGAACAACAATAATATAATCCAGTGACGGATTTTCTATGGCTTCTTTTATTATGGAATTGTACAGATATGTGGACTTTCCAGCCCCCGAACCTCCTAGTATATACTGTAACGACATAGTGTAATCTCCTTATTTACGATTAGATTATTCAATCTTTTACATTTTTGCTAAATATGTTACCAATATTACATTTTCAGGTAATTATATCTTTATATTTATATGCAATACCGTTCTAACCTTCCATCGTACATCATATATTCTTACAAATAGTATCCGGCACAGGAGGATTAATCTGATGAGTGGACCTACCAGAATATTAGTCATACCACTTAAGAAACTGATAATAACTATATGCATAATTGCTGCATTTATCATAATAGCAACTATATATATACTCTCTGTGAAAGAACCAGACAACAGCCCTGCAAGTACAACCAGCAGGCAGAATAAAGCCAGTACTGCTACATATTCTCCCGGCGTGTATACATCCTCACTTATGCTTAACGGAACGCCCGTTGACATTCAGGTGACTGTCGACTCCGATAATATCAACAATATTGAGCTCGTCAACCTGTCAGAGTCAGTCCAGACGATGTACCCGATGCTTACCAGTTCATTTGGCGACATTAAGAAGGCTGTTATGGAAAACGGCTCAACTGTCAATGTAACCTATGACTCATCTAATAAATATACCTCCAGCCTGCTGCTTGGCGCTATACAGAGTGCTCTTGATAAAGCTGCCGCCCATTAATAAAAAAGCGTATGTATTAATAACTTTAGTGTAATAATACATACGCTTATACTTTGCTTTAACTATTCGTAATTATTCAAAGTCTGATATCTCATCACCATTACTTACATTAATAAAGCCTGCATAGCCTCTTTCCTGAAGCTTTGATAAGAACTTACCCATCTTCTTTGGCTTTACATATAATGAGCATATCTTACCTTCTACCCTATACTTTTCAGCTATTCTATATGCATTGGAAAGGTCGCCCTCATCATACATAACAGCTATCTTGTTGCCCTTATTTGGAAGGTCTATGCCATGTTCCATAAGGATAGAGAATATACGCTCGAAGCCTATAGAGAAGCCTACTGCGCTTACCTGCTGTCCTAAGAACTTGCCTATAAGATTGTCATATCTTCCGCCGCCGGCTATAGCACCCTTAAAGTCAATACTCTCAACTTCAAATACTGTTCCTGTGTAGTACCCCTGTCCTCTTACTAAAGAAAGGTCAAATACAACATCAAACTCACCATTACAAAGTGCATTAACTGAATTCATAATATACTCAAGACTTTCAGCAGGAGCCTTGTCAACAAGAATATCCTTTACTGACTCAAGTGTAATCTCCTGTGGGTTATCAACACCTGATAAGAAATCTGTAAACTTATCAACAGCAGCCTTGTCGAATTCCTTATCTTCAAGCTCTTTTCTTACGCCTTCAAGTCCTACCTTGTCCATCTTATCAAATGTTATGCACACACTGTCAAGCTGGCTCTCTTCAAATCCACAATTCATAAGGAATGCACGGAGTAATCTTCTGTCGTTGACCTTGACCTTGAAGTTCTTCATACCAATAGCCTTAAGAGCCTTTGTTGTTATAAGTATAAGCTCTACTTCTGAATCTCTTGAGTCAGAACCGATAATATCTATATCACACTGTACAAACTCACGGAGTCTGCCCTTCTGTGGACGTTCTGCCCTGTATACCCTATCCATCTGTATACATTTCATAGGAAGTGTAAGCTTATCCTTATTATTAGCAAAATATCTGCTCAGTGGAAGGGTAAGGTCATATCTTAAGCCCATATCTGCAAGCACATTTTCATTCTGTGATGTAACGCCGCTTGCAAGTGCCTTATCAAGCTTATCTCCTCTTTTCATAATCTTAAATATAAGATTAAGATTTTCTCCACCGTCACTCTTGTCAAGATTTTCAATATCCTCTATAACAGGAGTTGTTATATGTTCAAAACCATTAGCCACATATACTTTTAATATTTCATTCTGAAGATAATCTCTTATCTCCACTTCATTAGGAAGATAATCGTTTGTACCTTTTACCGATGTAATCTTCATATCGTTATTGTCCTCCATTATTTATGCTTCGTCTATAGACCTGCCTATATCGTGACGCATATACTTATTAGCAAAGTTTATCCATTCTGTAGCTTTGTATGCATTGGCACGCGCTTCTTTTAAGTCAGAGCCAAGTGCTGTAACTCCAAGAACACGTCCGCCGTTTGTTACGACCTTGCCTTCTTCGTTAAACTTAGTTCCGGCATGGAATAAGAAATATCCATCATTATTCTTGAAGTTTTCCATACCTGATATCTCAAAGCCCTTCTTGTACTCAAGAGGGTATCCGTCAGATGCAAGAACAACGCATACACACGCATTATCAGCAAACTTTAAGTCCACCTTATCAAGTGTTCCATCTATGCACGCTTCAAATACATCTATAATGTCGTTTTCCATTCTTGGAAGTACAACCTGTGCCTCAGGGTCACCAAATCTTGCATTGTATTCAAGCACCTTTGGGCCATCTGGTGTAAGCATAAGTCCAAAGAATATAACACCCTTGAAAGGTCTTCCTTCTGCCTTCATCGCATCTACAGTTGCCTGATATATATGTTTCTTACAGAACTCATCAACCTCTTTAGTATAGAATGGTGAAGGTGAGAAGTTACCCATACCACCTGTATTAAGTCCCTTATCGCCATCCTTTGCTCTCTTGTGGTCTTGTGCAGATGACATAATCTTTATAGTATTACCATCTACGAAAGAAAGTACAGATACTTCACGACCTGTCATAAATTCCTCGATAACGATAGTATTACCTGCTGCACCAAACTTCTTATCAAGCATAAGCTCATCTACGCCAGCAAGTGCTGTTTCCTTATCAGCACAGATAAGAACGCCCTTTCCAAGTGCAAGTCCGTCTGCCTTAAGCACAATAGGATACTTTGCTGTTTCAAGGTACTTCTTTGCATCTTCTGCCGATGTAAATGTTTCATATGCCGCTGTTGGAATATTATACTTTTTCATAAGGTCCTTAGAAAATGCCTTTGAACCTTCAAGTATAGCTGCATTCTTCCTAGGGCCGAATACTCTTAAGCCTTCTGCCTCAAACACATCTACTATACCGCCTACAAGTGGGTCATCCATACCAACAACTGTTAAGTCAATAGCATTATCCTTTGCAAATGCAACGAGCTTATCAAACTCCATTGCCTTTATATCTACACATTCTGCAACCTCTGCTATACCAGCGTTACCCGGCGCACAGTATATCTTATCAACCTTAGGACTCTGGCTTATCTTCCAGCATATTGCATGTTCACGTCCACCGCTTCCTACAACTAAAACCTTCATTATGTTATTCCTCCAGTTTTCGTACTCGTTATACTTAATTGCCAGTATTATCAATGCTAATACTGACAAGCTTTTAATATGATGTAATGACAGAATTCAAGTAATTGTTTGTACAATAACGCTTCTTGCCCTTACATCCTGATATATTTATTAAAGAAATGTATTACTTCGCATGCTCGTTCGCAATCTTATTGATAGCTGCAGGGAGTAACTTCCATTCTGCCTGTTCCATAACTCTTCTCTGAAGAACCTCCGGTGTATCACCATCAAGAACATCAACAGCCTTCTGGAATATAATCTCTCCTGTATCCATACCTTCATCCACATAGTGGACAGTTGCGCCTGTCACCTTTACACCCTTTGCCAGAGCTGCCTCATGGACATGAAGCCCATAGAAGCCAACTCCGCAGAAAGAAGGTATAAGTGATGGATGAATATTAATAATTCTATGGCTGTACTGATGAACCATTTCCTCTGGAATTTTAACAAGAAATCCTGCAAGCACTACAAGGTCTACATTGAGCGAATTGACCTTATCTAAAAGTGCCTTGTTGAACTCATCCCTTGTCGCATAATCCTTAGGTGATACACAGTAAGCAGCTATTCCGTTATCTTTAGCTCTTGTAAGTGCATACGCACCGGCATTGTTACTTATAACAGCGACTATTTCTATATTAGTAATCGTGCCATTCTTTACACCATCAATAATAGCCTGAAGGTTAGTACCGCCTCCGGATACCATAACCGCTACTCTTAGCATAAAGTAACTCCCTTCTCACCTGCTTCAACACTACCAATTACATAAGGTGTTTCACCTGCTGCCTTAATTGCCTCCATAGTTGTATCAACATCCTCTGGAGCTACTGCAAGTACAAGACCGATACCCATATTAAATGTGTTATACATCATATGCTCTTCAATCTCACCATCTGTCTGTAACATCTTAAAGATAGGTGGTACTTCGTAGCTGTCCTTCTTAACAACAGCTCTTACACCATCTGGGAGCATTCTTGGAATATTTTCATAGAAACCGCCACCTGTGATATGGCTGCATCCCTTAACGCGTACACCTGCGTTCTTTATAGACTTCATAGTCTTAACATATATCTTAGTTGGAGCAAGTAAAGCCTCTCCGAGTGTCTTTCCAAGTGACTCATAATATGTATTAAGCGACTCTTCTGTGATTGTAAATACACTTCTTACAAGTGAGAAACCATTAGAATGAACACCGCTTGATGCTATACCGATAAGTGTATCGCCCGGCTTTATATTTTCACCTGTTATAAGGTCTTTTCTGTCTACAACACCTACAGCAAATCCTGCAACATCATACTCATCAACTGGCATAAGACCCGGATGTTCTGCTGTTTCACCACCGATAAGCGCACATTCTGACTGACGGCAGCCTTCTGCAACACCACCAACGATTGTAGCTATCTTTTCTGGATAATTCTTTCCACATGCGATGTAGTCAAGGAAGAAAAGAGGCTCTCCACCTGCACATACAACATCATTAACGCACATAGCAACTGCATCGATACCGATAGTATCATGCTTATCCATAATAAATGCTAACTTAACCTTAGTTCCACATCCGTCTGTTCCTGAAAGGAGTACAGGGTCTTCCATCTGCTTAATCTTTTCAAGTGAAAATGCACCTGAGAAACCACCAATTCCTCCTAATACTTCTGGTCTGAATGTAGACTTAACCGCATCCTTCATTAACTCAACTGACTTGTAACCTGCTTCAATATCAACACCAGCGTTCTTGTAATCCATTATTGTCCTCCGTTCTTGTGTATCTGTGAGGGTATTATGATATATTGCAACTATCCCTTACAGATTTTATTATTATAATAAGTTATATAAATTTATATTATTGTAATACTTCTATGTTAATTATAGATATTTATAGTATATTACTTGTTAACTCCTGTAACATATTAATCTCTAAAATAACAATATGTTATTAATAATTCTTATAACCAACTTCCTGAAGTCTTGCGTCCTTAGCCTGTACGCTTTCCTTTAATTCCTTAGTGTAATTCTTAAGTCTTTCAAGAAGCTCTGCATCTGATGTTGCAAGAATTTTAGCTGCAAGTATACCTGCATTGGCACCACCATTAATAGCAACTGTTGCAACTGGAATACCTGTTGGCATCTGTACTATTGAATATAACGAATCTCTACCACCAAGAGAAGTTGTATGCATAGGAATTCCTATGACTGGCATAGGGAATATAGCTGCACACATTCCCGGCAAATGAGCTGCCATTCCTGCACCTGCTATTATTACCTTGAACCCTTTTTCCTCTGCTGTCTTGGCATACTCAAAGAAAACATCTGGTTCCCTGTGTGCTGAGATAATCGTCATCTCATAAGATACACCTAACTTGTCTAATATGTCTGCTGCCTTAGCCATAACAGGCATATCAGAATCGCTACCCATAACTATTCCTACTAAAGCCATGTTTAACTTCCTCCCATTCTGATAGAAATGTAACTATCGCATTAAAATAATAATATTAAATCAAGTATTGCTGATATTATCTGATAAATAGCATTATATGTATTCTTTAAATCACTTAATTGTATAATAATCCATATATTTCAAAGATTACACAGATAAAACTAAACAATACATATAATATTTTACTTTGTTTTACATATATCGTCAAGAATAAGCATAAAACAAAAGCAGGAAAAATGAATTTCATATAAACGAAATCTTTTTCCTGCTTTATTAAATATTAGTTATATATAGCTATAGGCATATAATTATTTTTGTTATTTAGTGATTGCATATACAATCACTGTTGGTATAT
>ERZ791833.497-NODE-497-length-19012-cov-2.70428_pt1 | contig 19012 bp, 21 predicted proteins | sample MGYA00510294_ERZ791833 | MGnify/ENA primary metagenome ERZ791833 (study PRJEB30046, sample SAMN00715270) | human gut metagenome | study: EMG produced TPA metagenomics assembly of the A metagenome-wide association study of gut microbiota in type 2...
CCACCACTGGATGGAACTACATCAGGGACGGCAAGCATGGTGAAGTATGCCATCGCCAGATTAGTGAGTGGCTTCCAGTTGGCAACCTCACGGTAATCAAACTCATCATCAAAGAAACGGACGATGTCATTGGGAATATACCGTGTGAAGTCCTTGCCATCATGCTCAATGTTCATTTTATTTCTGCCTGGTGCAGGGGCAGTGTTTCTCTCCACGATAAAGTTGCTATGTTGCCCAAGTTCCATGTCAATCCTTGCCCTTTCTATAAGGGATGGTCTGCTTTGTGAAGTGAAAGTCTGTCTCTGCACAGATCTTTGTGCCTGGCGATTATCAGTCAGATGTAGCTTTGCCCAAGTGCTTTCTATCTTCGATGCCATGAGGTTTCTTCCTGTCCCCAGTTCCGAAGCCTTGTACTTCGCATTGCCTTTTCGCAGGACATAGCCACGGACAACATTTCCTTTGTCGGTACGCAAACGAACATCGTAGCCTTTCGCTTCCAGTCTTCTGACATACACATCCCAAGACCATTGTGGCATAGACTTCAATACAGCCATGCAGTCCTCCGATACGATTTGGATGTTTGTCTTGCGTATTGTTTGGGCTGTCTTCCAGCCTCGCTTGCGAGCCACCGCTTCCGCTGCCCGTTGTGCGCGGAGATGTATCTGGTGGTCATTGTTGATGTTCCCATCCTCGTCCACACGACACACTGCAGCATGTAGATGAGGGACACCACTTTCGGATTCCTCATGTAACCAGACCGTCTGCTTGCTTCCAGAGATATTCGTTTTTGGAGAAATCACATTGCCCTTGTCGTCATGGATGACTTGCTTATCGAACTCTTCCGCAAACTCATCCCACAACTTCTGCCAGTCCGCTGCTGTGAAGTTCCTTGTATGTTCCATTGCCGGACTGACTTCGACATGCAGGACGGTGTTCTTGATGTTCGGGTGGTTGGCAACGGACATTTTCATATCAAGCCATATTCCCATTGCATCCATGTCGGATGGTAGATACCTGTCACAGATATGGGTTATCTGTTCCGGGTGCTTCTTGCGTTGCGATTCTCCCTTGATGTAGCGGATGGCGTTGATGCCGTATGAGATTGCCTTTGCCTTGCCTATCATGCGTTACCTCCTTCCTGTTTCGTTGTTCGTGGGGTGAATATGCCGTTCCGTATGGCGGACTTCAAGTATTCCTCAACAAGGTTTGTGATGTATGCGACTTTGTTGTACCACTCAAACATCATTCGGTGGTTACGGAACAAAGCCAGTTTCTCTTCACGGCTCAATCCCGAAAGAGCGTTGGCGAAGTTCACCATGTCCGCACGGCTGCTGCCAAGAGACCGTAGCAGTTCTTTTTCCTCATCCGTTAACCTTGCCTTGAGATTCACACTGTGGAACAGGGAACGTGCGTATGCACTCAATTTCATGCCGCTGTGTGCAGCATCACGTTTTGCCTTGCAATGCTCCTCTTCCGTCAGTCGGATGGTGACAGTGCGGCAAAGCCTGTTTTGGGACTTCGGTTCTTTCATGACGGCTGTTTTTCCGCCTGTATCTGCTTTTCTGTTGTGTGTCATGTTCTATGTTTTAAATGAATATTGAAAATAGTTTTTTCTATAAGTGGGTACAGGATGCGAGCCTGCGAGTAGCCATATCATACGACTGACAAGGAGGATACGAGAACGTCGGTGTGTGGATAGAGCGCAGCGAATGTAACACAACGGCATATCTCGCAATACTTCTCATTTTACCTCCCTATTTTTATCCCTTTTGTTAGAGTGCCGTTCTTACCCATTAAATATTCGTTGAAGTCTTTGTGTTCACTATATTCACTTGCGGCATCAATACACTTGTTGCCCAGCACCTCCATAATTTGGCTGGTAGCCATTCGACCAGCCACATCATTATCCAAATGGCAGAACACTTGTGAATACTTGTCGAGAATAGGTAGGGCTTTGGATACATTGACAACAGAGTTGAGTACCACAGCATCGCAACTGCCATAAAGCATAAGGTAAGACAGGTAATCCATGAATCCCTCAAACACATGGCAAGTCGGTTCGTGTTTCGCTATTGTGGAAATTGCTTTCGGGGCGATACATCCCTTGAAGTATGGATTGCGAAGTTCGTAGCCACCAGCATCATTCTTGAATCCGATGGCGAAATAGCTCTTTCCATCTCTTTTATAGTATATTTCCACACATTGGTTTTTGCCAATAGCGGAATGGATACCCCTTGATGAAAGATATTTCAATAGAGCAGGATGTGTCAGTTCCCTTATTTCAATATCCTCAAACGAATCGGCTTCTTGGCATGGCATCTGTTTTGTCGTTCGCGCAGGCATGGCAGTTGAATGGCTCATCATGTGCAGTACTTCTGAAAAGTTCTGTGTATGGTATAATTCCAGTGCCAAATCAAGAATGTTACCACCTTTACCCAATCCGAAGTCGTACCAAAGGTTCTTATTCAAATCAACCTTGAACGAGGCTGTATGTTCTGCATGGAGTGGCGACAGATACCACCATTTGCTTCCCTTCTTGCTTACTGGCTCATATCCTTTGCTTGCGAGAAAATCGGATATTAGGATGCTCTTTATTTCTTGTATAGTCATATAGGTATTGATTAGTTGTTGAAATGATGAATTGTTGAGTATCATGCTGGTGAAAAGAAAAATAGCTTTCTCTTTTGCCCAGTTATGCGTTTTGTTGAGATGCTGTTGAGTTGTATCTGTTTGAGTATCATTTACTCATGTTTTATATTCAACCATTCAACAACTCAACAAGGCGTTATATTCCCAAAGAGTCAATGAAGTCCTTTGTCACCGTATAAAAACGTCCAACCCTACTGATGGCTGATACTCTCCCAGGTTTGCTATAGTCGCACTGATAAGTGAGATAGGTGAGCGCATTGTGAGCCGGTGTAAGTCGCCAGACATCCTTCACGACCTTCCGTATCTGCCATTGCTCCACTTTGACCCCGTTCATCGTCAGGAGAGGTATCAAGTCCTGAGGTATGAACGAGACCTTGTCAACGTGCTGCGTTTCCATGATGTCACGAAGCAGTTCTATCATGTCCAGTTCCGTATGATTGCGGTTGCACTGGATGATGCGGTCAAGGGCTTCCGTCTTGATAAGTGCAGGATGAAACCACATACGTCCCTCTTTGGTGGTGGAGAGTGTGCGGTGCTGCAAGTAATAGAGGAACGCTGGTATCTGCGTCTTTAACTTTTGCAGGAAATTGGTATCATCATTCTCCAGTGGGCGGATTTTACGCACCCAATAGCGGTTTTCTCCCGGATCAATGATAACCGGGTAGAGTTCGTTATTGGAACAGAGTACGAACTTGGCATAGAAGGTTACTTCCTGCCTATCCTTTCCTTTGGCCTCTACTTTGTAGGTCTGGGCAGTACTCAGGTTCTTCAACCGCTCGGAATCTTCCCTACGGCTCAGAAGCACCTCGTCCACCATGATGAGCAACTTGCCCGCCCAGTCTGCATTGAACTGGCTCCTGAAATCCTCATTCGTATTAAAAGTGGCATTGTCCTGAAAGATGGCTTTAAGGAAATTCAAGAATGTGGTCTTACCTGTGTTGCGTTCTTCTGACACCAACAGGAGAATAGGTAATTTCTGTGTCGGTTGCGTATAAAGCAACTGCATATAGTCCAGTCCCAACTCATATTGTTCTTCAAAGATATGCCGCAGCAACTTCTCTATATCGGAGAAATCGCCCTCTGCCGGAACATGGTCAATGGGTTCATAGAGGTTGTAGAAGCCACTGACTTCCTTCTGATAGTCCGCATGGCTTGGCACCGTGCAAAATCCATCATACTTTGCGATGGGAGGTATGTTGTCTCTGCCGTAGTCTTGGCGGATTGTGCCAAAGCTCCACGGTATGCGGCGAGTGGTGGTCGTTCCATCAGCCAAAGGCTGCTGTACTACCTTATATATAGTAGTCCCTACTCGGATGTATTGTTCTTCCATAACGCTTCCTTGATTAAACAGTCAAACCATTGCCACACGCACCTTGAACCTTGGACTTCACAAGCGAGATGATTTCCTTTTTTGAGTAGAGATTTCTGCCTCCAAGTTTGTGAACGATAATCGTTCCCTCCTTCTGCATACGCCACAGCGTGGTGTAGGTAATGTGGAGCCGTTCACATACTTGGTCACGTGTGAAGTATTCATCACTCTCTTCTACGGGCAGGTCGGTTTGCGATTTCTTACCGACCAACTCTTCAACCATTTCAGCGACAACCTGCTTCAGGTCGTCCTTCTGTAACATTATAAAATTTCCTTGCATAACATGTTGTTTTGAAGTTTATGCTGCGAAATTACGGTGGAACAAAAAGAAAGCACCTCGGTAAAAATCATGTCGATTTCTGCCGAGGTGCTTTTAACGTATCACGGTATGTTTTTAATTTATGCGCCACTTCTGAGGTAGGAGCAATACTTGGCGAGCAAGTTCTCCAATGGAAGGTCGCCATTTTCAAACCGCTTTGCATCTAAGGGTAGGACTCGCTCGCATACCTGTACCTTACCCTTGTAAAGAGCCTTGATATATGGAGTTCCATTTTGTTCTTCTATACGGACTTCAGAAAAGAATACCGTGATGTCTTCCGGGTCATATATGATGGAATAACTCGGTCGTTTGGCACCGGGTATATCCTCTCGCAAGATGTCCTTTTCTATCAGGTCTTGAATGTCTCGTATGGCTGTATCTTTGGAGCATTTTGCCAATGTTGCCCAAGTCTTAGAGGTTATTTTGGCCTCATAACCATCAAGGAACAAGTTCAGCATATCTGTTTGCCTCTTACTCATAGGCACGGAGGAAGCCTTCTGCCAAAAGAAACTTTTGTTCAGGATGGTGCTGACGATGTTATTTGCTTCATCAAGTGCAGCAGACAATGTACTGGCATACCACAGAATCCACTCCGTGATGTCACCGTCGCCATGCTGCGCCCTTTCCAGAATATCATAATAGTGTTTCTTGTCCTTGTTGATTTGGGAGGAGATATTATAAAAGCGGAACTCGCTCTTGTCTGCACGAGCTAGCAGCATATCTGAAAGTATGCGTGCCAATCGTCCGTTTCCATCTTCAAAAGGATGAATACTGATAAACCAGAAATGTGCGATGGCCGACCGAATAACCGAATTTACGTTTTCCTGACGGTTGAACCAGTCAAGAAATTGGGCCATTTCCGCCTCCACACGCTCGGGTGAAGGAGCGATATAATGAATTTTCTCACGCCCGAACATGCCAGAAACAATATGTTCTTCGTTTGTTCGGTACTTTCCCACCTCTATCTGTGAGCCTTCACTATAACCAGTAGGAAAGAATGCTGCTTGCCATGCGCAAAGTTTCTCTTTGGTCAGTGGTTGGTCGTAGTGGTTCACAGCATCGAGCATGACCGCCACGACAGAATCCACATAGTGGGATGGTGCCGTTTGTTTCACATTCTCAATGCCCAATTTTCGGGCTATGGACGAGCGCACCTCATCCACATTCAGGCGTATGCCCTCTATTTCTGACGAATAGACCACATCATACGTCAGGTTCTCCGCCATCGCCTTTAGTTTGCTGTCAAAGCCAAGCGAGGCAAGTCTGCCGTACAGCAACCCCTGCTTACGGTTCACCTCTTCCAAAAGTGCTGTCAGTTCGGTAACATCCCATTGGAAGGCTGTCCAATTATCTCTTTCGTGTATATACATCTTCTTAAATCTGTTTGTGCAGCATTAAGCCATGAATAACGTCGCAATATTTGCGACAAAGTTAACAATTTAATGTCGTATTGCCAAACAAAAGCAGGACAATGTCGCAAAATTTGCGATGATATACACATCAAAGCGTCTGATTGCTATGACATTTACTTACATTCCACTAATACCATATTTTTCATCCAAAGTTAAGAATATGAAAGATTACGCCCTAAACTATTCGGCTTACACTACTTTAATATATAATCTTCTCTCATTATATAGTCCGAACCATCCCAATACTTCTTTACATCACTCTCTGACATCTCATATTTATGAAGTATTAAGGACCTTACTTTATTCGGCAAATCTTTCCAACTTTTCCTTGCAAGATGCTTTCTTCCGATAGCAGTAGATGGGTCATACCACTCTTTTTCTCTTCTTTCTATTGCTTCTAGTCTAGGATCTATTGTAGTAGAACCTTTTGGTTTAAGAGCACTCAATCTTTCTGCTGCTTCAGGAGTTTTCTTCATCCTCTCATCGGAAGCATTTGCATGAGGATTTGAACTTGTATTGTCAATTTTAGTAAATTCATCTGTTAAGACCTCAAGTATCACTTTTTCTATCTCTTTCCGTTTTTCCCGTATTGCATTTTCACTATAACTGCGACCTATATCTTCAATCCGAATAGAGTGTCCATATCCACAAGATCTATGTCTATCTTGTATAATACTATCAACTATTGAATAAAACAGCATCTTTAGGGTTAATGGAGAATTTATGGAATCAGGATTCTGCCATCTTAGGAAAAAAGATAATTCGTCAGACTTATCCCACCATTCGCCATCTTCTTCTATAAGAAGTTCGTCTTCATCAATTAGCCAAATACCTGTAGTTGACAAAGTGATAATAATTTTCTCACTCTCAGGTATGGTATTTCTTCTACTGGATTGGTTATGATATTTAATAGAGAATGAAAATAAATCATGCACAAAGACCTTCTTTTCCTCATCCTCATTTATTATAATTGCTATTTCTCTCATATGATATGTGTTTTAACGTACGTCTTACGCATTTCATTGTTGTGTTGACATCAAAATACATCAGGAGATAATCGTGTCCGCAATCGTATGCCTAACAATTTGGCCTGTTCCTTTCCGAATTGAACCGCATTTTCAGACAGACTCAAATTATAGTCGTAGCCTTTGTCACTAATGATGGCATTATAAAGGGCTTCTGCCCAATCAAAGCCAGACTTAAATCCAAAGTTTGGAAACTTTTCCAAGATGGCAGTATGGAAAGTTCGGTAGTTGTACGTGTCATTGAGCAACTTGCAATTGGTCAATGCCGCAAAGAGGTAAGGTAGTATGGAGTCCGTATCATTTTCCGATACCCATTCTGAAAGAATCTGTCGGATTTCATGCGTGAGGACTTCTGCATGGGCAGGAACAAGCATTTCTTCAAGCAGGATATAGACTTGCTTGCGTCCTCGTCTGCCTTTGGTCTCTTGCAAGGTAGAACTGACTACATCTTTTGTCTCACCCTTATTCATGGATTTCCAAGTGCTTTTGGTATAGCCAGCCTTATCCATACTGGTAAGCAACAAAGACCTCATGATTTGCCCGCCAAAGCTTTTCTGCCAGTTTGAAGAACCATCGTCCATCATTATTTTGGAAAGCAAATCGGCTGCCTTGACAAAACCATTGTCAAATATCATCCAATAGAATGCGCTGAGCAAGAAAGGATTGTTGTGTTGCAACTTCCGTTTCGTTGTCTCTTGGCTAAATGTGGTGGCGAACAAGTCTTTCAGTTTCTCGTGGGCTTGCTGAGTGTCGTTTGCAAATTGAGCCTTGTTGTAACTTTCTGTTCCCGGACAGAGACATCCCAATATCTTGATGATGCCTTTGATGCCATCTAACGACAATGTTTCTGCCAAATAGGACATACCCTTGAAAGAGAATGTCATATCACCCTCGTAGGCTTTGGCGAAGAAATCGGTAAATTCCAGATACTCTTTCGAATGTTCATAGTGCCAACGGCGCAAACTCAACATGTTCAAGTCTTTGATAACCACCTCGTGGCTTTCGCGTCTTTTGTCCTGCAAATAAACTTTTATTCCATCCTTGAAGTATTGTGCATCTTTGGATTTCTCGAACTTGGACATGGCTTTCGCCATTTCTTCATATCCATTATCTAGTTCCAAATAACAATACAGACAACAAGCGGACACATTGCCTTCTTTAATAGCCTTGGAGAAACCGTCTATTAAATTCTCTGCTGTGCCACCTTCCTCGTCCATTGCCTCAACGAGCAGGTTCTGGAACGTGTCTGTCTCATCGTCATTCAGTTCTGTTCCATTATCGCACAACCAATTGTTCAAGACAGATTGAATCTTGCTCTTGAAGTCAGAATAGATTTCTTTATTCGCTTCAAGCCATTCCTGCATTTCCATATTATCGTCCATATAAGTATTTTAGTTATTGCCCCTTAGACACATCAGCGGTATGAAAATCACAAAGAAATCGGTATTTTTGTGGCATTTCATTCGGCCTTTTTGCGGTGCTCACTTTGTGTTTTTGGGGCGTTTCACTTGGTATTTTTGAGGCATTTCACTTAGTACTTTTGCGGTAACAATCCGTTTTATTCCCCAGATAGATTAGAAATCAACTCCATTCTATCCTCTTCACTCAGCCCCTTCAACATATCGAGCAAGGCCTTCTTATCTACAACTGTTGATGTTTCCTTGGACTTCTCGTTGAGCAAGTAATAGTTATACTCCAGCATTTTCTCCAGAGGATAGGCACCGATATAATTGGAAGTTATATCATTTCCACCACTATGCCCCATGCTATCGCTTATATATTTATAAGGTACAACGCCTGAGTTATTGAGGTTGGTGGCGAAACTATGTCTCGCCCAAGTTGGTGATGGCGTTTGTTTCAGGTCCAGCAACTTAGCCACCTTTGCCATGTGTTCACGAATATATCTATTGTAGCGTTGAATAACCCATATCTCTTGTTCGGGTGTGCTTAATTCATTCATTATGGGGAACACTCGTCTCCCCAGTTTGGGAACGTTGCCATATCTGTTCAGTATCTCCTGTATCTCTGGAGTGACAGGAAAGATAACCTCACTGGCACTCTCGTTCCGTTCACGTGTCTTGTGGCGAAGGAATCGCAACTGCTTGCCATGAGTGGCATAGTATAGTTCATCATAGGTCAGCCGTAACGTATCGGCAAGATTCTGACCATCGCCCAATACATAAAGAGGAATAATCCGAGGTCTCGGAATATCGCATGTTTCTCCCTGCCAAGAAACAACTCGTTGCCATCTTTATCTTTTGCCTCGTCCACTTTCCAAAAGTCATATAGCCTACGCATGGTAGCCACATCAAGAAACTCATGCTTGCGACTTTGTGCCTTGTTATAGCCAGTGTCCTTGAACATTTCTTTTGTATCACCTTTCATCAAGCCATTGGCGATGCACATATTGATGATAGTCCGTAGGCTGCGAAGCGCAATAGCAATAGTCGTGGTGCTCAGCTCATTCTTCTTCATGATTTTCACCCACTTCAAGATGAAGTCACGGTTTATGTCAGCAAACGACACATCCGTTCCCATATCTTTCACGAAACGATTACGCACATCCTTGCTGCAACGAGCGGAGCCAGCCTTGCCTTCGTTGGTCTTGGATTGGATATATGAGTCCCACATCGTGATAATGGTGCTGTCATCATCTTTCTTGCCTTGGAATCTATCTTGCAACTTGTGAAGAGAGAAATTGTTTTCCGAGATAAGTTGATTGGTTATCAATTCCACCCTGTCCATTAAGTTCTTCATGTCGTTGCGTTCTGACAACTGAACACGACGACCACTTTTCTCATAGTCGCAAAGAGCAAGCCACTCTTCCATCGTGTATGCCTTACCTAAGCGCAGAAAGACTTTCTGCCCTGCATGGCACACACGCACGGCAACAGGAAGAGGCTGCGAATAGTCCCCCGCCTTTCGTATGTCAAGAGTCAATGAGCCATACACATTGCCATTAGCGGCAGTAAACTTGGCAAGGCACTTCTCTCCTCTTGAATTGGATTTTCCATCCTTTTTAGTCATTTCGGTGACCTTATTCGTCTTTCCATTCTCCATAATACGCTTATTTATAAGTGATATTCCGCTCGTTTTGGTGACCTTCAGGTGACCTTATTGAGTGAAAACTACCGCAAATATACGCATTTTCCTGCAAACTGCAAAATCTATTAAGTGCTGATAATCAGCATATTTATATAATATGCAATTCCATGAAATGCCCCACAAAAAGACTCATAATCTGGAGGTCCCTGGTTCAAGCCCAGGCTGGTCCACAAACTAAAAGGCTCATTCTTAACAGAATAGAGCTTTTTTTTGTGGAGCACCTCCAGATTATACGCTGTTGCTCTAACCAACTTTCGCCTCCATTTAAAGCATTTGTTTCACTATTGTTTCACCAGTTAAACAATATGCAATATGCTGACAATCAATCCAGAAATCGTAAAAATCCAAAGACAATCAAATGAGTGTTTCACCGTACGTCTAAGATTCACCCTAAACAGGAAGATGAAACGAATTTCAACTAGTCTTTTTGCGACTTCTAAAGATTTAACTAAAGACTTTAAAATCAAACCATCTTCACCATTAAAACGGGAAGTAAACAACCTTATTCAAAGCTATCAAAGTAAATGCGCCAAACTCCAAATTGAGTTAAACCGTTACACTATTGACGAGATAATGGATTACTTAAATGACGAGCAGCAGAAACGACAAACGATTGACTTTATTAAATTCAGCCGTGAATGGATAGCCACTACCACTATTAAAGGCGCACCTAATTACACAACTGCCATTAACGCTATGGTAAGGTTTGTAGGAGAAGAAAGTCTGAATATAAATCTTATTACTTTAGACTTTCTAGAACAATTTAAAGCGTTTCTTATTAAAGAGCGTGAAGAAAGAACTAAGAAACTCATATTACAAGGAAAACGTGTTCCGTCTAACCGCTCTCTATCCCTTTATCTGATAAGCATAAAGAAACTATTCAATGAAGCTAAAAAGAGGTACAACAAGAAAGAAAAAAATCTTATTCTTATACCCAATTCTCCTTTTGTTGACTTTGAAATTCCTAAGCAGGAAGCTACTCGTAAGAGAGCTATTCCAGCAGATATTATAAAGAAAGTATGGGAGCTCCCTTATAGAGATATGAAGAGAGGCTATAAATCAACCAACCGTTTTAATCTGGCTAAAGATTGCTTTATACTTTCGTTTTGTCTAATGGGAATTAATTCTGCTGACCTTTATAATGCAACAGAAATGAAAGGAAATACCATCATTTATTACAGGACTAAGACAAAAGCCCGCAGACTTGATAATGCAAAGATGATGGTGGATATTCCTAAAATAATTCACCCTATCATTGATAAGTACAGAGATAAAACAGGTAGGCGATTATTCAATTTCTATCAATATTACTGTGACGAAAAAGGTTTCAATAAGGCTATTAATTATGGATTGAAAGAGATTGGCTCTATTTTAGGAGTTGATGATTTAGAATATTATGCAGCCCGCCATAGTTGGGCTACCATTGCATTGAATAAGGTTGGCATAGACAAATATATAGTCCATGCGGCTTTGAACCATATAGACGATTCCATGAAAGTAACTGATATTTATATTGAACGTGATTTTGTGAACGAGAATAAAGCTAATGCCAAAGTAGTGAAATACGTGTTTAGTAAGTAGATTTACAATTATCCCACTTGCAATTATTGTGAGTGGGATTTTCTTTTTTACTTTTGCATATAAACCATTACACCAAAAATATGCAACCAATAGATAAGCCTCAATTGAATAATAACATGAATAAAGAATTACTGGAATATATTTCTATATTAGAAGAACAATATATCCCAGACTTTGATTATGATACAGACAGCCCTTATTTTTATGGTTATGAAAAAATAAATAAATCAAAAGTAAATGCAGAAGATTGGGAAGAAATCTGTAATCAGTCCACTCATGCAGATATATCGGAAACTTTGCAAATATTTGAAAGTCGATATAATAAAGGTCTGATAACAGAATCTTTTAATTATGCCAGTTTCATAAAACATGACTTAATACAGAAATTTATAAAGGAACTGGATTTGGATATAAACAAATTCTGGATGTTGCTTCTGTTTGTTTATGATTACAGCTACCATTATTATATGGAAGGTACAGACATGGGAGAATCACCCAACGAACAACTATTGAAGTTTACCAAAACCATTATATTGAATGCTGAAAATTTTGATGAAAAGAAAGGAACTACATTTACCAAACCCCTTACCTTGAAAATATGTGTGGAAGGAGAGCGTGACATTATCATAGATAATCCTACCGCCATTCATTACATCGCTGACTCAACATTCAAGATGATGAAACAGGACAATGTGGGGAATATTGGAGTAATGAACCACAAAAGAAGATTGGAAACTTCCACCTCTACCAAAGATTCCCCCTTTATCGTTTTCTTTGCACAGATGTTTCTTGACTTCTTTAATACCCAACTACAAGTTGTCAATACAAGGAGAAGAGGAGCAAAACATTCTCAGAAAGAGATTGACCTTGTTTGTCAACTAATAGCATTTACAAAACTATCCAAAGCAAAATGTTGGAAAAAAACAGAAAATGAAACGCTTAAAGCATTTCTAAAGCAGTACAAGGACTTTGAGCCAAAGACAATAAATAGTATTTATCCCGCATTCAGACTATAAATCATTCCTTATTCTTTAGTTGAATCCCATTACTCTATTCTTAAAGTGAACAAAGTAGTGGGATTTTTTTATTCCTTAAACTCTATTCCATCCCCTCTACTTTCATTTCGTTTCACTGAAGCTAAGGGTAATAAAAGGCAGCCCTATTTTATTCCTTATAACGAGGACAGAAAGCCCGTAACTTTGCAGCGTAATCAGAAACAAAACGGTGCGCACCATTTGTCGATTACCTGCGAACCCTTGCAGGATAAGGGTAATAACTAATAACAATAAAACGATTTGATATGAAGTTTACAATTATCGGGACATCAGTCCCACAGGTAGAGAAGTACGATAACCAAGGTGCGCACAATGCCATCAAGTCAATGATGCAGAGAAAAGAAACTCTAAGCATCAGACTATACACCGACAAGGAGAACTATCCTTGTATCTGGATTGAATCCTACAATGTGGCTGGCTTCAAGTACTATGTTAACCCATCTTCTTTCAAATGGATATACACTTATCTGACAACAGGTGAGAGTGAAGATGGAGGAGTTAATCCTACGGAACTCAATCCATACACTGCGGATGAGGACAGCAATTTCCAGCTATCCATTCTGAAACAGCTTATTGAGGCGGGCAAACGTGTGCAGTTTGTTCCTTTGTTCCGTGAGGTCAACAACTACATCAGTGCGACAAGTGCTTTCTTACGTGGTAAGATATTCTTCCGAGTAGAACGTACGGATGAACTTTTGGATTACCTGCGTGAAAAGGAGGCTATAATCTGATTATTACCAACCAGAAGAGCGGGAGTTAAAGCTCCCCTCTTCTCAAACAGAAACCAAGATGAATACTACATATATCAATATTGAAAAGGAACAAAACGGGAAGATTCAATATCTGACAGAAGTCTTACCTCAAATTCCTACCAACACTATTCTATACAAGAAACTAACGGGGCTTGGAGCGACTTATGGAGAACTGAAAGCTGACAGAAACTCCATCATATTAGAACCAAATGTTCCAGTGATAAAAGGCAAATGCAAAGACCCGAAACATACGGATGACAACCTTTTTGGAGTTTACGAGAATGTGACTGTGGAGAGAATCGTAAAATACCTGCAAGCAAGTAAGGACAAGCATATAAAACTACTATCTACCCCAGAAAGCTTCTCTAAGATTAAGTCTGCATTTGACGAGTTGGATATGGATATTTACTCAACCTGTTACCTATTATTCGATGAATGCCATAAGATAGTAAAGGATGTCGATTACAGAGAGGATATAACATTACCTTTCGATGATTTCTTCATGTTCGAGAACAAAGGGCTTGTATCTGCCACTCCGCTGGATTTCACAGACCCACGATTTTTTAAACAGAGATTTCAGATTATGGAAGTACAACCGATGTTTGACTATGCCCAGCCCATTAATATTTACCATACAAATAATGTGTTGCAAAAACTAAAGGAGCGATTGGATAGGACAGGCAGCAGTTCCATCTTCCTGTTCATTAATTCGACCGAAACAATCTATTCTATCATGCAGAAATTAGACATATTGGAGCAATCAACAGTTTTCTGTGCATCCAATAGCGTAACGAGTTTGAAGGACAAGAAGTTTACAAACGCATATTCAGACTGGGATGCAGGCAAAATGAAGCGGTTCAATTTTCTTACGAGCAGATTCTTTAATGCTCTGGATATAGAACTGGATTTTCTTCCAGAAGTGTTTATTGTAACTGATACTACCATGGCAAGCCAAAGCATGGTTGACCCATTTACTGACACAATACAGATAATCGGTCGTTTCAGAAACGGAATTGCATCTGCAAACCATATCACCAATACTGACTACAATTTCTCTGTAAGGTCTAAAGCGCAGTTACAATATATGATAGGTGTGTTTGAGCAGGTTTATGGGATGATGAAAACCTATTACGATAATGCAACAACAGATGAAGCAAGGGATGCTTACAAAGCCATATTAGACACCCATCCCTTTAAATTCATGCTGAATAGAAACGGTGAGAAGAACTGGTTCAAGATAGACAACTATATTACAGATGCAATTGTACAAGGTTACTATAACAGCTTCGATATGCTGGCCAAGACATATAGACAATGTAAATCTTTCAAAGCCAGTTGTGAATCGCAAATCTATCCCTTAGGTGATTTGGAAAGATTGAAACGAGAAAATAAATCTGCCAGCATCAAGGCAAAGCGTAAAGAAATAGTTAAGCAATTGGAAATGTTGAAAGGAGACGAAACCAGCATAGCAATGGAACATAAAAGAGAACTTATCCGAACTGACGCTTTCATAGTAGAAGCCTATGAAGAGTTGGGGAGAGAGAAGATTGAAGAATTGAATTATTCCCAATCCAAAATCAGAGAAGCTATGATTCTTAAACGATACAATGAAAAACGCAAAGGTTCAGAGTTTGTTGAAATGGTAAAGAACAGGTTCAAGGCAGGACAGGCATACGAATTGTCTGATATAAATAAGATAAGGGATGAAATATATGCTCTGATGAACATGCCATTCATAAAGAAGAAGCCCAAGGACTTTCTAGGCAGTTTCTTTCAGATTAAGGACTGCTACAAGAACAGGCAGCGGGCTTTATTCTTAGAATATGAGAAGCTTTAGACAGATACAACATTTTATCAACAAACCTCCATTTATAGTCCCATTCTTAGAAATGTTGTACTTGCCCGAAATGAAAGTCCAGATTCAATTTATCTGGATTTTCTTCTGGGTTACAATACAGGATACCAATAGTTTGAAGTCTGAATATCCTCAAATTAGAAATTCCAATGTGTGACCCTAAGATTAGTTCCCCACCTATAAAGTAACTATCTTTATACTACCTCAAGCAGATATTCCCACTACAAAGATTCCCCATTTACAAATCATTTAATATTTCTAAAATGCAGGAATTTACTTATGAGCAAATCAGAGAAAAAGCACTAAGACAAGGAGTAAAAGATAACAGAGTCCATATAGGATTATGGGCTAATATTAATAACTATCTAAAGACAAGGAGAAAGAAAAATGGAAAGGTTACTACCTATTATATCTCATTGCAGAAACTGGCTTATTAACTTACTAATGCTTGAATTGATATGATAATCCACTTGCCAACTGGAAAGAAGTTCAACAACCGAAAGGAAGCCAAGATTTATTTTGGCACAGCCTACTATTATAAGATGGAACGAGAAAAGAAAGATTTAATATTTACCCATAATGTTCAATCAGCTACTAATGAATATGAAGATACCCCAAAGATACCTACAAAACAGAACAAGTAACATAAGGCAGGAATATGCCACCATCAATAAATCCATTTTGGACAAACTCACCCCATCCAATCTATACAGATTCTTCTGTTTGTCCTTATTTAGAAATGACTATTATAAAGTCAGATGGAGAATAAAGGATTTAGCCAGACATACTGGAGAAAGCAAGGACGCACTAAAGAACTTCAATAAAGACATGGAAGCCGTACTGGTTAGAAAGAGATATTCAGAACCAATAAACCATCCTGTTTACAAATTCACGATGAGAAGTCTTTACTGCATACCACCCATAGAACACCCTAATTTTATAACCATATCCTACCTCTTTATGAAAGTGAATTTGAGTGTAAAAGTGAAAGGATATTATATCAAGCTCTTATTGATAGCAGACAATAACAAAATTATTCTCCCCTTAAATAAGCTGGCTAATAAACTGGGAATGGGCAAAAAGAATATTGAAAGTTACAATCTGGATTTATATAATGCTGGACTATTAAAATTTTTATCCAATGGATTTGAGCTTACCCCCAAAGACCTATTATTAAGCAATGATGTTGCCAAACAACGCAAGGAATGGAATCCTATCAACTCAAAAAATGTGGTTAAGTTAGCTTTCAAGTCCAAATAACAGGTGATTGGGATTCTTTATACTGGTTATTATTTATATTAATAAATGGTACAAAAAATCCCAATCCTACCTTAAATCTACTTTACAAATACATAAAGTCTGATTTTTTAAACAGGGACAACATTTAAGATGAAAAGTAGGTTTTATAACCCCAATCCTAAAAATGTTGTACGAGATACCATACCCCAATTTTATACCCCCTCTCACCAAGCAAAAGAAAAATGAAAATAGGTAGACACCTGCCCACCCTCTCAACCATTATAAATTTTACTATTCACCCCACATCATTGATTGACTGTCTAAGGGTGGACACAATTTAGACATAACCGTAATATAGTCTAATTGTAATAACACTCAAATGTAACTTAGTGAATTGTAGTAAAGCAGAAATCGTAATGAAGCAATACAAAACGACAAAAGCTTTCCCAATTCCAAAGTTAAAACCAATCAATAATCATTTAAACAATTAATCATTATGAGAAATTTAATTATTATGCCAGCTATGTCACAGAATCGTGAGAGAATGAATTCGGGTGAATATGCAGAAGAAGCTACCATTATCATGGACGAGCCAGTAAAGCCAGCCAATCATTTTATCGAAGCCAACACACAGGAAGTAACATTGAATCATTTGAAGAATGATTGCATTACTCCAGTGTTCTCTAAAGACAATGAGCTTACAATCAATCATGCTCAGTTTGTAGAAACAATACAGGATGCAGCACAATCTTTCTTTAGTGGTGAAAAGGTGGAACAGGCTACAATCAGAACAAGCCACATTATTAAAGGAAGAATCCCAGAAGCAATCCACAAACCAGCCAATCAACTTTTGGAATCTGACAAGACTATCTATTATGAAAGGGCTGCTTTCAGCATTGATATTCCTACTATTTATGAAACAGTAGGTGGAAATAAGTTGAATCTTTCCATCGTAGGTGTGAGAGCTTACAACCAGATGAATCTATATTCAAAGAAAGTTCCAGAACTTTTCCGTTTGGCTATAGGTTTCAAGAATCAAGTCTGCTGTAACATGTGCATCTTTACAGATGGTTATAAGGATGATTTGAGGGTAAGCAATACTACAGAATTATATCGTGCAGCACTGGAACTTTTCAGTAACTACAATCCAGCCAAGCATCTTTATCTGATGCAGCAATTAGGCAGCACTTTCATGAGTGAACATCAGTTCGCACAGATATTGGGCAAGATGCGGCTTTACCAATGCTTGCCAACAGGCTATCAAAAGGCATTGCCAAGAATGTTGCTTACAGATACGCAGATTAACAGCGTAGCCAAAGCATACATCAATGATGATAACTTTGGCAGCTTTGGAAGTGAGCTTAATATTTGGAAATTTTATAATTTGCTCACGGGGGCTAACAAAAGTTCATACATCGACAGTTTCTTAGACCGTTCTCTTAATGCAACGGAAATGGCTTTGGGAATCAATTCAGCTTTACATGGTGATGAGAGATATAAATGGTTCATTGATTAAATGAGCTTTATTGATTGAGAGAGAAAAGGGCATTCTTTACGGATGTCCTTTTCTTAAATATCCAATAATTAACCGTTTAAATTTGCAAGTACGTAAATAAGTACATATATTTGCATCATAACAAAGGAGGATTTATGAGAACTGCCAATTACACAGATTTAAGAGCCAACTTGAAAAGCTACATTGATGCGGTCATTGACGATTATGATACCGTAGTTATCAATCGTGGGAATGGCAAAGGAGTAGTGATGATTTCTTTGGATGAATACAACTCTCTAAAGGAAACGGAATACATCATGTCGTCACCCGATACAATGGAAGCCATACATAAAGGTGAAGAGGATATTAAGAACGGTAACTCTATATCCCAGAATGAAGGTGAAAGCATAGAGGATTTCTTAAAACGGGCAGCATGTACAGAATAACATTGTCAGAGCAGGCACGGAAAGAATATCTATACTTTGTACAAAGCGGTAACAAGGCCATCTTAAATAAAATCAGAGCCTTATTGGAAGATATTGCCTCACACCCTTATACAGGAATAGGGAAACCAGAACCGCTTAAATATGAACTGGCAGGAAAATGGTCAAGAAGAATCAATGCAGAGCATAGAATTGTCTACTCCGTGCATGATGATATAATAGAGGTTTACATATTCTCTATGAGATACCATTATTCCAAGAAATAGGCAACACCATTAATATTGAATAAAGGACAGCTATTAAGTTAGTTGTCCTTTTTTTATTCACTACAGGCAGAACAAATCAAGGGTAAAGTTAGCATCCACTAATCAAAGTTTGTCCTACCTAAATTTTAAGCTCCAGATATACCTAAAGTCAGATTAATTGTGTTTGGCATTTCAGCCTTATAGTAACAGGTCAAATCCATAAAAATTCAGATTTTAGAGTTTTCTGGATTCTTATAATCCATATCACATGTAGCTCTTTATGAATAACCAACAATATGAAAGGATGAAGTCTATAATTTAAAGCGGGTAATAAAGTTTGAATAACTGCCTTTATATAGGGATTTTTCATTTTGATACCCGCCTTAATTGTTAAACTTCAAAGCTTCATAAACTTTTATTCCTTTTATGTTTCTTTGATAAAGAATATATTAATATCTTTGTGAAAGA
>ERZ791833.550-NODE-550-length-17514-cov-168.698_pt1 | contig 17514 bp, 9 predicted proteins | sample MGYA00510294_ERZ791833 | MGnify/ENA primary metagenome ERZ791833 (study PRJEB30046, sample SAMN00715270) | human gut metagenome | study: EMG produced TPA metagenomics assembly of the A metagenome-wide association study of gut microbiota in type 2...
TCGATACCGGCTCTGCCGTATGGGCGAACCTTCTTTCCCTGCCAGAGATATTCCAACAAATAATTGCTCTGATTCTTGATGTTGGCAGCCAGGTCGTTTACCTCCTGGTTAGCTCCTGCCCAGTTGATACCACCACCTACGAAGGCAGTAGCGTTGAACACGCGATTCGGGTTCCAGCCAAAGAAGAGGTTAGAGAGGTTGAACATAAAGTCCACACCCGGAGCTACATATTTCCATTTGTAGCTGGCGGTATACGGAGTACCGTCCTTGGTAGCCTTGTATCCGTTCCATCCGCCCTTGCTCCAGATACCGTTAATCTGACCACGGAGTCCGAAAACAGGAGAGAACTGGTAGCCGATGGCACCCTGGAAGTTAGGAGAAAGCAAGTCTGAGAAGCTTGCCTCACCTACAGTATATTGCCCACCAGCCTGAACATCCAGAAACCAGTGACGCTTAAACTGATATTCGTTTCCATCCTTGTCTGTGTAGGATGCTTGCGCCATAGCGGCTGTAGAGCCGATGGCTAACATGGCCGTTGCCATAAATAATTTCATTGGTTTCATAACTTTCTACATTAAATTTTATTTCTTTACGAATTTCTTTCCATTCACAATGTAGATACCAGAACGATTCATCTGCTTTACCTTACGTCCCTGGACATCATAGATTACATTGTTCTTCTCAGTAGAATTCACAACATGTCCGATACCAGTAGCCTTATCATTGTCTACTTCAATTGTAATCGTCATTCTTGGGTTTGTATGACAGTCACTGGCTTGGGTTGTGGTCTTGTCCTCAAGGAACTTTCCAAAGTTTGTATCTCCGAAGGTTCCCTGCAAAATTACGATAGCGTAACTATTGGCTTTCAATTCACCTTCTCTAATAGGAGTATCAAAAACTAACAGCAATGTCGGCGTTGCCGGATCTTCTGGATCTACATAGCTTTTAAAGTGTCCTGTACGAATCGTCTTGTTGTTGTCGTAAACTGCAAGTCTCACTTCTCTATCAGGATTAGCAACCAAGCCATCAAAGTATCCAATGTTTTTAATCATAAATCCATTCAATGCAACATCCTTGACAAAACCTGATATATCAGGCAACATCTGGTATATTGAATAATCTGATTTAAGATTTGGATCTTCAGGAGAGCCGCCCTTTCCTATCGTAAAGCTTTCCTTGATAGCTTGTGTCTTTACTTCCTTATTATTCTTTTCATAATGGAAGGTTCCTTCTGGGATTACCAGCTGATAGCTAGCCTTTGCCAGGTCAGTCAACGCAAAAGTAAACTGATTGTCTTTTCCTGTTACCGGAGTAAAGGTAACATCTTTCACGCGCTCCCCCTTCTCATTAGCAATATAGGCATCAGCATCACTCATTACAGTAACATGAGTCAACCCATCGAAAGAAAGAGTCAGGAGATCGGCATTGCTTCCTACTATTGCAGGTGTCAACTTGTAAGCTGTCTCTACGGTCTTGATAGCAGCAGCCGGTTTTTCAACCTCAACGAATGCGAAGGCACTGGTCAGACTGCTTTGCCAATATGGAGCAGCAACATCTGCTTCTGTCTGATATTTCTTGTCTGCATGATTGCACAAAGCATAAGCAACGCTAGAGTTTCCCGTTACAGATGGATAAGATCCCTTGAATGAGAAAGTACCCAATGCTTTATCTGCATCAAAGACATCACCCGATTCGAGTTGTACAGCAGAGCCATCCAGTTTGGCAATTCTAAGTTTGCTTGCTTCTGCACCTGCATCAGCTGTCACTCCATTGACATTCAGCATATTGTCATCAGCATCACCCAAGGTGAACACTCCACTATGGTCTAACGCCTCAAAAGCTGAAGCTTCATCAATATTGTCTACCAATAGAACCTGCTTTTCTTTTACAGCAAGATACAATGATTTACCATCCTTATTTACACTAGCTATCTTATACCACTTCTTGTTCTCAGGAAGAAGAACATCCGTTTCATTATAATAAGCATCAATAGCAACCTTGAATTCTGCATCTGTTGATGCTTCATTCTTTACAACATTGTCCAATGCTACGTAAGCCGCGCTTGTGACCTTAGGATAACCCACCGATTTGTTTTGCAACAGTTCTTGGGCTTTCAGGTAAGCCGCAGAACCGACAACAACATATTCTACATCAAAAGCCTTATTGTAGCGTTCCCATTCGGCATCGCCCTTCTTGTCGTTGCAAACTACATTAGCAGGAACAATAAGTTTATAAGTACCCTTCTTTGAGATAGCACCTGCAGCGCCCTGTATTTCAAAATTAACTTTCGTATCAGATGCCTTGACAGCCTTTGCTGTCAGATAGTCGTTACCATCTTTCAGTAATTTCACGCTGGCAGCCTCATCTACATATCCAACCTTCTCTCCGAAGTCTACGGCAATAGTAAGAGGTAAAGTTTCAACGGTTCCCGCTGCAGGAGTAATCGAAACAGGACTAAAAGGAGCCTTGATGACAAAAGAGAATTTCATTTCCTTGTTCTCAAAGCCTTCCTTATCAACAAAACTCTTTGCAGGAACCGTAAGTGTATATGTACCATTCTTTGCTATCTGGCTAGCAGCAGATAAGGTCACCACATTGTCTTTTACAGTAGCAGAAAGCGTTTCGCTGCTCGTTCCATCAGAGAGTGTGATTTTGGATGCATCTTTAACCAGCATGTTGCGGTCGAATGTAAGATGCATGTTTTCAAAGTACTCTAAAACACTGCCATTCTCCAAATCACCTGTAGCTATCAGAATGGTAGACGGCATGGTATAGAGTACCGTAATCTTTTTCAATTGAGCATTCGAAAAACTGTTTTTGTATATTAAGTCATGGATATCCTGCTTTTTATCATTAATCCATGTCTTGTATCCATCTTCCTGACTTCCTAATTCATCGTCTGTCACTCGGAGATCACCTACACTACTATCATCAGAGAAAGATACTCTGTCAAGACGTCCGATAACAGGTGCATGCACTTTCATCAAAGCCTGCTGACTGACTTTGAGATAATAGGTGACTTCATGAGTATAGGGATTAGTAAAATTCAAGATGGATGTACCCAATCCCTGATTACCCCACTCAAAATCAATAGTAATGTCGCCATTAGAGAAAACATTATCAGTAACGGGAACTTCATTACTATTACCTTCAGGTGGAGTTATGGAAGGAGTAAGGCTGAGTGGCTGACTGAAATCAAATACAGCAGTGCGCTGTATCTGAGCCCAACAGGGTGCAGACATACAAGCCAGTAATATGACAAACAATGATTTTTTCATAATAGGTAAGTTTAAATGTTTTATTAGCGCATGTTCAAATCTATTTCGTCAGTAGCCGTCTTTACACACAGTTTCCAAGTGCCGTCTACTTTCACCGGATTGAACATATAAGCTGTCTTTGCCGGTTCAGCGGTTCCAGCCTGTTTTGCCGTTGCAAAGGTAACATCATATTTCACATCATTGCAGCCTTGCAACTGGAATGAGTAATATACGCGTGTATAATCCAATACAGGGAACATCTTAAACTTGTTAAGATATCTTTGTCTTGTTTCTTCTGTGAGAGGTTTCACTTCTTGCGTAGAATCGGTATATTCATGCAAATTGGCAAGCACTGCGTTATAATCCTTTGCCTTGAGTTGCGCCATGGCATCATCACAAAGTTTCAACATGGCAGCCGTATCTTCTTCAGTCAATTCGCTTCTGAATTCATCAACCTGCTGTTCGCGACTTTTCTTTTTCTCACCGCATGAGCATAATGAGAAGACCAATATAGCCAAGAGAGAATATAATATAGTTTTTTTCATACCCGTCACATTTTTAAATAAAAAGAGGGTGCGCCGCTCTTTTAGGCGCACCCTCTAATTAGAGCTTAATTATTAATTTTCTTTTCAATCAATGTCTTAATCACCGATTGTACCGTTGATTGTGAACTCAACCTCAGTAGTAAACTCACCCCACTCGTAAGCGATAGTGATAGGAACTCTTACCTTGAAGGTCTCTACGTTACCACCATTGTTGTAGTACCAGATAGTACCGAACTTAGCCTTATTAGCCTCCATGTAGGTTGTCAAAGCTGCATTCTGACTTGCAGAGTTGTAAGAAGTCAAATCTTTGGTGTAAGTTACCATACCCTTAGTCTTAGGATCTGCAGCATTACCACTTACATTACCGCATTTGAGTTCAACCTGGTTACTAATCTGATCCATTGTAGTCCAGCTACCACCGCCAAGAGTTGTCTTAACCTTAGCAGGTGTAGTATCGATAGTGATAGACTTCACATTGTAGTAACCCCAGAACCAGAGGTGGTCACCCCACATATTACTCTGGTTAGCGACACAACCTGCCTCAGAAACTGTAGCAGTATTCCAACCACGCCAGTCGTACAACTTGAAGAGATCAAGAGCGTAGATAACGTTACCATTGGTGTTAGCATCGATACGTGGATCTTGAGCAACATCAATCAAGTTGATTGGACGCTCCCAAGATGTCAGGAAGATACCATCCTTAACAAACTCAGCTACACCACAAGTATTCTCAGTTACAACACCTACCCAAGAGCGGAGCTCCTTCTGGATATTAGCATTCGCAGGCTCATAACCAATCGCATTCAATACAGCCTTTGTTGTTGCATTCTTTTCCAATGTAATCTCACTAGTAGTAGCATTCAATGTAGCAATTTTAACATAAGAAGTACCCTTTACTGCATAGAGATTAACATTATTGAATGCACCTTCTGCGTAGTCAATAGCACAACCCTCAAGAGTTTCCTGCAACTTAGCCTTACTGAATACGTGAGAGTCGCCAGTGATATACTTGCAGAACAACTTGTTCCACTTGGTATCAGCAGCACTGCTCTGTGGAGTGATTGTATAACCACCAACTACAACAGGCTCAGGAACGAAGTAATACTTGTGAGGACCTACTAACTTAGCAACATTACCCTTCAAAGTAGAAGTAACCTTGCGGCTAATAGCTTTGATATCGCCACCATTTGTAGGCTCCTTAACATCGAAGATAACAGCTTCCTTACCATTTACAGAACCATCAAGTCCCTTCCAGTACTCAGGAATCAACTCACCGAATGTCTGGTTCTTATTGGCACGTGACAAGTTGTAAGTCAACTTAACATAGATGTAAGGATACTTAGCCTTTGCATTACCAACGTAACGTACATAGCGAGTTACAGTAACAGGATTAACCTGATCATGAGTCAACTTCTCTAGATCTTCAGCAGTTAAGTGCCACTTGAAGGCATGGTTAGTTGTACCCTCTGTATTACCGAAGTACTCGATATTACCAAGATCATCAGCAGCGTTGTATGTACCACCCTTCTCAGGAGCAGCCTTGAACATCTTCAGATCCAAAGTAGTATTACCAGCAGCATCAGTACCGTATGTGCCCTTTTGATCAATAGTATACTGCTCATCGAAGTCCTTCTTTGTCATATTCTCAAGACCCTCTGTCAATACAGTTGCAGAGAACTGAGCCCATGTAGTCTTCAAATCATCAATACCATTGCAGAGATCGAACTTAGCATCCTTTGTCAACAAATCAATTGCCTTATTAGGAGCAACCTCTGGGTTCTGGCGTGTAATGTGAATCAAGATGTAACCATCCAAAACCACCTTATCACCACGCTTAACGAGTACCTGAACTAATGGCTCACGGTCGATAGAAGTAGCAGACTCAGAAGTTGGATTACCCTCTGCATCAACATTCCATGCACGGAGAATACCAGCGTCTTTGTTAACCCACTTAGCATAACGGCTATCAATTGTAGCGTTACCGTCTACCTTGTATTCAACGAGGTTGAACTGATATGTCAAGCCCCATTCCTTACCTTCTTCTAATGACATCTCCTTCAGGTTAACACCAAGCTTATTAGGAGTACCAGGAGTAAACTGCTTAACATCCTCTACCATCATATGGAGTCCGAGGTAGCTTGCAATATCAATACCCTCAGCGCTGTTATAGTAAAGTTCAAGAGCTGCACCATCTGGATCTTTCAAAGCCTCCTGAGGTGAGTCATAAACGTGAACCTTCTTGGTAACATCATCAGCAGTTGTGCCGAAGTACTTATCTACAGGAACACCTGTTTCATCACCCATACGGGTATTAGGCAAACCTGCTCCAGCATAATGAGGTTTCAATCTCCAGTACAATGCCTCGAGGTAAGCCTTCTGTGGCTGAATCAAAGCATAATCAGAAGTAACCTTGCCTTCAGCTACTGAACTTGCAGCAGTCTTAGCCTGCAAAGCAATCGTATTAGCTGTTTCATTCTTATCTTTAACAGTTGGGAATGGTTCCAACTTTTCAGGATGCTGAATCTTCAAACCTGCTGTAACAATACCATTAGAAGTATTGAAGAGAGCCTTACCTGCATCGTTCAACTCTGGAGAAGTAATATTTCCAAGCACTGAAGCTGTAGCACGAGTATGATAATTCAAGATTGTTGGCTCAAGGAGATTGAAGCCCGTAATATCCTCGTATGCCATATCAGCATTTGATGGATTCATGTGATACTTAACACCCCAAGCAGGACCATAATTGTACAAAGTTTCAGCAGCAGGAGCAACGGCTGATGAATTGTTCAATCTGTCTGGCAAATAGTTATCAAGACCTGTGATTGTCTTATGGCTACCATCAGTAGTAGTCAAACGGCTAAGACCAGTCAAATTTTCCTTATGCCCTAAGTATTCACCATGCAAGTAGTCATAAGTCAAAGTCTCAATACCATCCAAGTAGAGATTTGGCATGAATACCAAGCCTGTCAAATCACCAGTAAGCGAAATAACGACCTTTTCACCAGAAATACCCTTAACACCTGTGAGGATCAAGTTTTGCTTATCCAAAGTAGCGGTGATAGAGTTTGGAGTTTCCTGAACGAACTTAACATTGCTCTGCTTTACCTTCTCGCCATTTTTATAAATGTCGAAGTAACCTGTCTCAGCGTTAGGAACGTAGTACTCATAAGAAGCAGCAGTTGCATCAGAACCAGCAGCTCCAGCTGGACCCTGAGGACCCTGAGGCCCCTGAGGCCCCTGAGGCCCCTGAGGACCCTGAGCACCAGTGTCGCCCTTTTCGCCAATAGCCTTGTAATCCGTCTTTTCGCCATCCTTCACCCAGAAGCCATCGTCACTGATAGTCCAAGCAGTACCAGGAGTACCATCAACACCATTAGTACCATTCTTAATGTTGAAAGACTGACCGTTGCTCAATGTTACAGTAACACCGTCAGTAGCTTCTGAAACAGTCTTGATGACACCACCACCCTTGATCAGATCCTCGATCTGCTTGATAGCAGTAGCATTAGCATCAATTTGCTTTTGCAAATTGCTAATGTCGTCATCGTAATCCTTACAAGAAGTAAAGGTACTTACAGATGCAACTGTTAATGCACCCATAAGCAGCGCGCTTAAATACTTTCTTTTCATACGGTAAATATTTATAAAGTTATACGTTTTTCCTAGCCTTTCGGCAGGAAGTTATTAATTAATTCTCTATATCGAATCAAGAGTCCCGTTTGATGAAAAGAGTCTGCACTCTTAGAAAAGTTCTTCGTTCTCTTTCAAAGGTCCTCTTAGAAAGTTATTTTTTATCGTTCTTAAATATTGTGGCTTTTTATGACCACTCAGTTCTTATCGTCTTTGAAATATCTCCAGCCGGGAGATTTTTCATGCTGCAAAAGTAAGTATATTTTTTGAAACTTGCAAGTTTTTGAGCATTTTTTTTCCAAAAAAAGGCTAATTTTCTTATGTTTTTTATAAAATAGCCCCCATATTGGGCTTCTAACCCGTCCATTTTCCCTGTTTTCCTCCATTTTGCCGATATAAAACCTACACCTTATTATATATAGGGGAGATTGGCGGTCCTACACCTTATTATTTATAGGAGCTTCATACAATTCGGAGATTGGGTGCTAAAGAATAGGAAAGAGATAAAAAACAAAGCGGTATTTTTAGAAACTTTTCTCCACTGACAAAACGTGATTCTATGATCAGATTTGGCATTATTAAATATAAATATGTTAAAGAATCCACTTTAGAATGATTTTTCTTGCTAAAAAGTTTGTATTGTCAATGATTATTCGTATCTTTGCAGCAACAGAATCCGCCACGCTTCCCATTAGAACAGCGAACCAGGGCGGGTCTTTTGCTTTTTATGAGTACATTAAGATTATACACTAAGCAGGCTCTTTCTATTTCTGAACAAATAGAACTACTAAAAAGTAGAGGCTTAAATATTGCTGATTCATCCAAGACTGCAAAATTTCTTGGAGAGGTCAGTTATTTTCGTTTTGTTCAATACCTTCGTCCAATGGAGGCAGATAAAACTTCACATCAATTTAAGCCTAATAGTAGATTTGAAGATGCCGTAGCTCTCTACAACTTTGATATGGAGTTGAGAGACTTGATGTTCAAAGCTATCCAACGATTAGAGATAGCTTTGCGCACAAAAATTATACAAGAGTTCTCATTGGAACATGGACCATTTTGGTTCTTTGATACAAGCCTTGCTGATGACGAACATAAGTTTATTGAGAATATGAACTCCATAGACAGAGAGCTTCAACGTAGTAAAGAGGACTTTATCAAGGAGCATAGGCGCAACTATGACAAGCCAATTTTCCCACCAGCATGGAAAACTCTTGAACTGGCATCTTTCGGTACGCTTTCAAAACTCTATTACAATTTCTGTGACAAGAAATTGAAGAAGCGTGTAGCTCGTCAGTTCAATCTTCCTCAGCATGAGGTATTGGAAAGCTGGATGCGTAGCGTAACTGTCTTGAGAAACTGTTGCGCTCACCACTCACGCCTCTGGAACCGTTATCTTTCTACAGCTCCTCAAATGAGCGCTTCTTTACGTGGTGCATGGGTGAACATAGAAGGTGTAGAGGCAAACAAAGTATATGCTATAGCCTGTTGTATTGCATATTGGCTTGATTCCATGGGATACGGATTGGACTTCAAGAACAAGCTCAAATCCTTACTCGCTTCTTATTCACAGGTAGATCCGACAGCTATGGGTTTTCCTGAAAATTGGATTTCCGAGCCCCTATGGAGATAACTTTACAGACTCAAAAACAAGTTAGTCTGTCGGCAGTGAACTTTTCACTATCGACTGCTTTTTAATTAACGGCCCTACACCTTATTATATATAGGAGCTTCATACAATTCGGAGGTTGGGTGCTTAAGAATAGGAAAGAAGTATAATATTTCAAAGAGGGTGTGTCATAAATTCATGGCACACCCTCTATAAGGTCTGTACCTTAATATATATAGGGGCATATCGGTGAGAGTGTAGAAGCATCTACCAGGAATGTTGTTTTCTGCAGATTACCGAAAAAAATCCGTTTTTCTTTGGTATTATTCCCAAATAGTTGTATCTTTGCACAAAATTACAAGTAATACTGGAGATATGAAGCAAGATACTAAAAGAATACCTTATGGACGCAATGACTTCGTACAAATCATAGAGCAAAACAATTACTATGTGGACAAGACGATGTATTTGCCAGCATTGGAAGATGAGGCGGTAAACCTCTTCTTTATCCGTCCTCGCCGTTTTGGCAAGAGCGTATTCATCAGTATGCTCCAAGCTTATTATGACTGTAACATGAAGGATAAGTTCAAGGATCTGTTCGGCAATCTGTGGATTGGCAAGAATCCTACTCCCCTTCAAGGTAAATATCTGGTTCTCTATCTTGATTTTTCGCAAGTAGGCGGACGTATCGACCAGCTGGAAGACAAGTTTAACCGTTATTGCAAAGTGAAGCTGGATAGTTTTGTGGATGTCTACCGTCAATACTATTCGGAGGATTTTGTAAAGAAGGTCTTCGAGGCGGAAGACGCCGTAGACAAGTTGATACTTATCAACGACGAATCGAAGAAGCTGAATCTTCGTACCTATCTCATCATTGACGAATATGACAACTTCACCAATACGGTGCTCAACGAGCAGGGTGAAGGAGTATATCGTGCCATTACCCATGCTGAGGGTTTCTATCGTGATATCTTCAAGAAATTCAAAGGTTCGTTTGAACGTATCTTTATGACGGGTGTGAGTCCTGTGACGCTCGATGACGTGACCAGCGGTTTCAACATCGGATGGCATATATCCACCAAGAAGCAATTCAACCAGATGTTAGGCTTTTCTACAGAAGATGTCTATCAGATGTTCAACTATTATAAGGAAAAGGGCGAAATTGCAGCCAATGCCAACATTGATGACATTGTTAACGAGATGAAACCCTGGTATGATAACTATTGCTTCTCGAAGAGTGCCTTGACATCTCAAAGTAAGATCTTCAACTGCGATATGGTGTTTTATTATCTGCGCAACTATCTGAGCTCTGGCAAGGGCCCTGAAGAGATGATAGACCCTAACACCAAGACCGACTATAACAAGATGAAAAAACTCATCCAGCTCGACAAGCTAGATGGCGACCGAAAGGGCGTGATTCGCACGATTGCCGAGAAAGGAGAGATTGTGACTACACTCTATGACACCTTCCCTGCAAGAATGATAACAGACCCGCAGGTATTTCCAAGCCTGCTGTTTTATTATGGCATGCTTACCATCAAGGCTACGAGAGGAGCAAAGCTTATACTCGGAATTCCGAACAACAATGTGCGCAAGCAATATTATGAATATCTGATAGAACTCATGGATGCAAAAGCCTATGTCAATGTAAACAAGCTTACTGACTATTACTACGACATGGCATATGAAGGCAAGTGGCATGAAGCCTTGCAATACATGGCAGATTCTTATGCCAAGATTTCTTCCGTGCGTGACGGAATAGAGGCTGAACGTAACATGCAGGGATTCTTTATGGCATATCTCAGTCTGAACGATTACTATTATACTGCGCCAGAACTGGAGTTAAGTCATGGGTATTGTGATTTCTTCTTATTGCCAGACCTTACGCATTATGAGGCTAAGCATAGCTATATCATAGAACTGAAGATGCTGCCGAAGAAAGATTTCAATGTAATTTCTAAAGGGGAAAGCAAGACGAAAGCCGAACTGCAATGGGACGAGGCTGTGGAGCAAATCAACCGATATGCTGCAGCCCCAAGAGTAGAAGTTCTAAGGCAGGGGACTCAACTGCATAAAATCATCATGCAATTTGAGGGTTGGGAACTAAAGAACATGAAGGAGGTATAAATATCCAGAGAAGAGGGTGCGTCATCAGTCCATGACGCACCTTCTTTTACTTTTAATAAAGGCTGGGCAGCAAGCCCCGAACGCCTAACAGACTAGCGAACCGTATTACACCAAGCCGCCTCATTCTGACAACTCAAGTACTTCATGCAGCTAACAGAGCTACTTCGTTCAGCCAACGCAGCCATATTATTCAGCCAACGAATTTGACTCTTCCGCCCAGCGCAGTCGTATCTTTAACCCAACGAAGTCGAATCTTCTGCCCAGCGCAGCCGTATCTTGAACCCAACGCAGTCATATCTATCGACCCAATGAAGCGTATAAACCTGTTAAATGACGTACATGATTTCATCTACTTACTTAAACTGGCTGCCCATTACACCTTATCATATATACTGGCATTGATGTGAATATCGGAAAAAACTTTGGGTAATCCAGAGATTAATCGTAACTTTGTTGGCTGTTTACTAAATTGTTATACAACAAAGCACTTCATTCAACATAATATTCACATAAAAATGATACTAAGAATAGAAATTCCAAAAGAACTTATTCGGCAAGATGCAGAAATCGTCATCAAAGTAAGCAACAGAAACAACGCATTGGGATATGTCATAGAGAATGGTAGCGAACATGATGCGCAGCAAATAGCCAAAGAAGACATGAATGCCTGTCCGACGCTGGGCGAATATGTCAGGGAACTCACCCAGCGACTCTACAAGAATGGCAAATACCGGTCTGCCGATATATATATGGGCACCTTGCGCAGTTTCATGAGATTCCGGAAAGAGAAAGACCTGCTGATTAGCCAACTCGACAGCCTCATCATGGAAGATTACGAGAGTTATCTGAGAAAGAACGGTCTCACGCTGAACACCATCTCTTTTTACATGAAGCGTCTACGAGCTATCTACAACAAAGCCCTGGAGCAATATGGGCTGGAAGACCGTAAACCCTTCGCCCACTCTTTCACCAAGAACACCCCGACTGCAAAAAGAGCACTTACAGCGGAAAACATCCATCAGATAGTCGCTGCAACAACCGTCACCGAGGAGGAAGCACTGGCGAGAGATCTCTTCCTCTTCAGTTTCTACACCCGAGGCATGTCGTTCGTAGATATCGCCTTTCTTGAAAAAGGAAGCCTTAAGGACGGGCAGCTCATATACAAGAGGAAGAAAACGGGTAAAGAACTGAGGGTGGCATGGCGCCCCTGCATGCAAGAGATTGCAGACCGCCACCCTTCCCTCGACGGCAAGCATCTGCTGGGCATTGTTAACCAGAATATAGTCACCGATGTCAGGAAACAGTATCACTACCGCCAATGTAGGGTGAACAAGGCATTGCAGAAGTTTGCCCGGCGCATCGGCATGCCTATGAAAGTAACGATGTACTGCGCCCGTCACTCCTGGGCTACCATCGCCAAGGAGAAGAACATCCCCATCAGCGTGATAAGTGACAGCATGGGGCACAACTCAGAGAAAATCACGCGCATCTATCTGAAAAGTATCAATGACGATGTGATAGACAGATACAACGATATGCTTATCGAAGCTATCAGTATATGAGAGGGAGGTAGAGTTATTCCGCCAACGATGCAGGAGAAATTACGTCACGACGTAACAACAACTACGTCCCGACGCAGTGACAGCTACGTCGTGACGCAGTTTCAGAAGCATCCTACCCATTATCAAGTAAGGCTCTTTTGAAGTTCGAAAGAGCCTTTTTTGAATCTAAAGTAAGCCTCACTTCCATTTTTGGTGATAAAAAGACGAAAAAGGGGCTATATTGAACGCAAAAAACCTTGTTTTGTTCAGTCGTTGCACCAAGCGTTCCAATGAATAGAAAAACAAAAAGTAAGCAAGAAGCACTTGAATATCAGCTAATTATGCCAGTTTTGGCATGCCTAGGGCGTGGCAATAGGTGGCAATAAGGTGACAATAGAAATAGGGACTACTGTCACCATTAAACCATTGTATACCAGTGAGTTAATATGCGTGTGGCAAATGTGGCAATAAAATCGAGAAAAAATTTTCTCATGCAGATATTTAGGGTAACCTTTCCATTCCATAGCATATCTCCCGGCTGGAGATATCACAAAAACAATAAGGAATTAGTGGTCATAAAAAACCACACAATATATAAGAACAATTAAATAACTGTTCTAAGAGAACCTTTGAAAGAGAACGAAGAACTTTTCTAAAAGTGCAGACTCTTTTCATCAAACGGGACTCTTGATTCGATATAGAGAATTAATTAATAACTTCCTGCCGAAAGGCTAGGAAAAACGTATAACTTTATAAATATTTATCGGATGAAAAGAAAGTATTTAAGCGCGCTGCTTATGGGAACACTTACAGTGGCATCCATGAGTACATTTACTTCTTGTAAGGATTATGATGACGACATCAGCAACTTGCAAGGTCAGATCGACAAGCTTGCTACTGCCGATCAGCTTTCACAGAAGGTTGCAGAGCTCCAGGCTTTGATTTCTTCTAACCAGACTGGCATCAGCTCCCTTGAAACAAAATTAGCTGATGTTAAGAAAACAGCTGACAGCAAGGCTACTCTTGATCAGGTTAAGGACATCTTGGCAGATTATGCAACCAACAAGAGCGTTACCGAGGAGGCTAATAAGATTGTAGATGCTGCAATCAAGGCTCTCCAGGAAAAGGATATCAAAGACTTGAAGGCTTTGATTGAAACTGCTCAGGGTACTGCTGACAAGGCAGTAAAGGATGCTGCAGATGCAAAGGCTGAGATTCTTAAGACTTTGGAAGACTATGCATTGAAGTCAGATGTTGATGCAGCTCAGGGTACTGCTAACGACGCTTTGGCTAAGGCTGACGACGCTTTGGCTAAGGCTGAGGTTAACAAGACTGCTATCGAGAACGCACTCAAGACTCTCGGTACAGGTTTCGATGAGAAGAATACAGTAGCAGCAGCTATCGAGACTATCAATGGTCAGTTGACAGCAAAGAATACAGGTCTTGCTGGTCTCGACGGACGTCTGTCTGTTATTGAAGCTGCATTGAAGAGTGATGAGGATGGCGATAAGCTCACTAATCTCAAGCTTAAGATTGACAACATCGAGAACGACTTGAAGAAGATCATCGGTGAGTACACTACTATGGTAACAGGTGTAGAGCTTGTAGCTTCTTATAGCACTTGGGAACTTGGAAAAGATTTGGGCTGGGGTGGTAATGCCGTCAATCTGAAAATGATTCATGGTCTCGTAGCAGAAACATCTGTTTTCGGTGATGAGGTAAGCGATAAGATTGAAAATCCTGTTACATACGAGAAGGGTCAGGATATCAAGGATGATAACTCTATCATCGTTCGTATCAACCCTGTAAACGCTGAGCTCACTAAGAATACAAAGATTGTTCTTTTGAACTCTAAGGGTGAAAGCCTCGAGGATTATGTAACTGTAGGCGAGCCTACTAAGTTTACAGACTTGATCGTTTCCCGTGCTGCTACTGTTAATTCTGGCCTTTGGAAGCTCCCTGTTCACGTAGCAAAGGGTGTGTCTAATGAGGAGTTCAAGAAAGCTACTCAGGTAGATGGTAAGACTATCCTTTATGCTGTAGCAGTTAAGAACACAGAGACTCAGAAGGATGCTCAGGATCGTTATGTAGTTTCTACATACGATGTTAAACCTACTTATGAGGACTTTGTGGCTAAGAAGGACTTTACTTTCAACGTAAATGAAAAACCAGTAAATCAAATTCATAACCGTTGGACAGGAAGTGCAATCTATGGTGAAAACGGAAATGACCATTCTTACTCTAACCCAGAGTTGGCATGGAACTCTAATGGTCCTGCAACAGCTCCTGTAACTAGTGGTGATAATAAGAATGTTCAGAATGCAAGTGGTGACGAAGCTCGTTATCATAAATCATTGCTTCAGGTAGAAGTAGGCAAGAAGTTCACCATCTCTGATGTAAAAGCTGGCGATATAAATGCAGCAGACTACTACTATGTAGTTCTTGACAAGAAGAATGCTATCGAGTCTGGCGTTTCTGAGCTCAATGCATGGAACAGCTACGCGATTGATGGTCTGAAGAAGGTTGTAAAGGCAGGCGATAAGCTCGATTTGACTATCAAGAGTGCGAGCGCTAATGGTGACATTATCGGTTTCCGTGTATATGCTGTAAACCGTGATGGTAAGTTGCTTGATCCAGATGGTAAGGCATTCTACGTAATTGTTGGTGATGCTATTACTGGCAATATCTTAGGTAACTTAGACGCTTATAAGGGTGTAACAGATAAGAAGGAATTCAAGGCTGTAGCTGGCGTTAATTACAGTGGTTGGCAAATTGATAGAGAGGCTAGCAAGGATGCTCTTCCTTTCTTGAATCAAGGTGATGTGCCTGGATTCCACGCTGTATATTACAAAGAGGATGGTAAGACAACAACTTCTAATCTTAGTGAGGCTGCCTACATTGCTTTCAATGTTACAAATCCACAGTATATCAAGGATGACGCTACTGTAGTTTTGAAGAATGTTGCTTATAAATACAATAATGGTCATAGCTACGAGGTAGGTACAGTAAGAGCAAGCTATAAAAAGGTTCTTCCTGCAGCATTCCCATCAGACATCACCTTCCGTCCAAAACAGGAGACAACTGATGGTTCTGGTAACTTCAAGGCATATATGAAGCCAGTTTCTGACTACATTGTTGCTGCTGCAGCTAAGACAGAGGGTACTGTAGACTTGGACAACATCTTCTACAACCTTGATACTAAGGTTTCATTTACCGTTAAGGATGCTGCTAAGCATGGTGACAAGATTGTTGATGTTACATCAGATCCAGATCATGTTCTGACAATCAACAAGGACTTCATTGACAGCAAGACAGCTCATGCTATCACAGCTTCTTATAACTTCGGTGAAATCAGCTGCCAGTATAATGCAGAGACCAAGAATTGGGAAACCAAGAATTGGATTAAGACTAGTGAGAAGAACATGAATGTAACATTCGCTTGCTGGGAGTCTGCTAACTCTTATGCTTGGATTAAGGCTACAGCTGATATTAAGGTCGGTGATGTCGTAATCTTCACAAAGAATGCTACACAGCCTCAGCTCAAGTGGACAGCAGCTGGTACTTCTGTTACTGTTGGTGGTGAGTACATTAAGACTGCAAATTCATATAACAATGACTACTTCGGTGGTATGTTGAATGCAGTTATTGGTACAAAGAAGTTCTTGCAGGTTGTTCCTGGTTCTGCTCACCTCTATTATGGTGCACAGGAGGATCCATACTTCAAGGTAACTGTTGATGCTAATGGTGACGCTTCATTCACTCAGAATAATGTTCAGGCAGAGAATGCACCTGTTGCAGACCATGTTGAGACATTGAAGTTCAAAGTTCGTGATGCATTCTGGCATGAGAGAACAATTTCTCTTGACGTTAAGATCTTGCGTCCAGCAGCTGCTGCAAAAAGAAAATAAGACAACTTTTAGAATCTGATAGATTCAAATAGTAATACTATTGGGGGCGCTCTTTTAGAACGTCCCCTTTTTTTATAACACATTATGAGAAAAACATTTTTCTATATGCTTGGTTTTGCCTTGTTGAGTTTCATCTGTATCACAAGTTGCAACAAGCAGGAAGCAAAAAAGATATCTGGAATCGTAAAGAAAGTAAGCATGGATGATGATACCCTTAAAGACCTCACCCTCATCACTGGGCAGGACTCTATGGTGTTTAGTCTTGATAACGTCCGCTTCAATAATGGCGTAATGCTCCCAGAAGATTCCGTTACTGTCTATTATGCAGAGGGAAAGAACGATACAGCACGTGCTTTCATCGTGACCGTTCATCCCAAAGCATCTGTAATTGTTATTCCAGAAAATAACAAGAACAAGAAGCTTATTACAGCGCCAAATTGATAGTTGTATAATTCTAATTTATTAATACTTATGAATACAATGAAATCTTTATTTGCCGCTTCGTTGTTGACCCTCGGCACAACAGCAGCCATGGCTCAGGCTACCTATACCGATAAGGAGGGTAACGAGTATACATTCAACAAGCATTTCTTCCTGGACCTCCAGGGTGGTGCTCAGTACACACTTGGTGAAGCTAAGTTTGGTGACTTGCTCTCTCCTAACGTTCAGTTGGGTCTGGGCTACCAGTTCTCTCCTGTATTCGGCATGCGCTTGCAGGCTAACGGTTGGCAGAGCAAGGGCGGTTGGGCCGGATTCCGCGCTCAGAAGGGCGAGACTCCTTACAACGCTAATTATAAGTTCAAGTATGTAGCTCCTGGTGTTGATTTCATGTTCAACCTCAGCAACCTTTTCTGTGGCTGGAACCCGAACCGTGTGTTTAATATAAGTGCTTTCGCT
>ERZ791833.552-NODE-552-length-17461-cov-4.63599_pt1 | contig 17461 bp, 12 predicted proteins | sample MGYA00510294_ERZ791833 | MGnify/ENA primary metagenome ERZ791833 (study PRJEB30046, sample SAMN00715270) | human gut metagenome | study: EMG produced TPA metagenomics assembly of the A metagenome-wide association study of gut microbiota in type 2...
GGCGCAGTACGATTTAGGGCTTATGTATCAATTTGGTCGTGGCGTTGAACGATCCAATGAGAAAGCAGTGGAGTGGTATCTGAAAGCCGCGGAACAGGGATATGCTGATGCACAGTACCATTTAGGGGTTATGTATGAAAATGGTATTGGCGTTGAACAATCCTATGAAAAAGCGGCGGGGTGGTATCTGAAAGCCGCGGAACAGGGATATGCTGATGCACAGTACCATTTAGGGTATATGTATTATTATGGTTTTGGCGTTGAAGAATCCTATGAGAAAGCAGCGGAGTGGTATCTGAAAGCCGCGGAGCAGGGATATGCTAGTGCGCAGAACAATTTAGGGTTTATGTATCAAAATGGTACTGTCGTTGCACAATCCGATGAGAAAGCAGTGGAGTGGTATCGGAAAGCTGCGGAACAGGGAGATGCTATTGCACAGGACAATTTAGGGTTTATGTATCAAAATGGTACTGGCGTTGCACAATCCGATGAGAAAGCAGTGGAGTGGTATCAGAAAGCTGCGGAACAGGGATTTGATGAGGCGCAGTACAATTTAGGGTATATGTATTTTTATGGTCGTGGCGTTGAACAATCCTATGAGAAAGCAGTGGAGTGGTGGCAGAAAGCGGCGGAACATGGATATGCTCAGGCACAGTACAATTTAGGGGTTATGTATGAAAATGGTACTGGCGTTGCACAGTCCGATGAGAAAGCAGTGGAGTGGTATGAGAAAGCCGCGGATCAGGGATTTGAAGATGCGATGGAGGCGTTCAATAGGCTTATTTTCTTCAGTTGGTAAATTCAGATCGTATTGCGAATCTTGCATCGCTCAAAAGGCTCTTAGGACACGAGGCGGAAGCGATAAACTTCCTCTCCAGCCAATTGGCCACCCAATATACATGCATAAAAAATGGATGCTCATGATGGGCATCCATTTTTTATGCGCAAAAGCTTTTTAACCATTTTTTCAAAGGATAAAAATCCCTGACTGGCCCCCTCTGCGGCGAGGATTTTGATAGAGGGATCCAGGATCCGGGGCTGCCTCAGAGGCGGAGTCTTTCCAAAGCCCTACAGGCTCAGGCTGAACGTGATGACCCCATCTTTGTATGACACATCGAGGCTTCCCTTCATGAGCCTTGCCATGTCGCGCGCCATGGCAAGGCCGATGCCATAGCCGGACCTTTTGCTGTTGTGCGAGGTATCTCCGCGGTAGAATCGCTCAAAGAAGCGCTCATAGTCCTCTGACGCTCCCTCCTGATACGGATTGGAGACGGAGAGGATCACGCCCTTTTTATTTCTCTCCAGGCGGACGGTGATCGTCCCCTTCTCATCACAGTACTTGACCGCATTGTCCAGAAGGATGCTCACGATCTCCGAGAAGAGCCGCGGCTCGACCTTCGCATGGATTCCGCTCTCCGCTTCCACCGAGAGCGTCTTTCCCGCGTCCTCGATCATCTGGCGAAAGCCAGCCGCGCTCCCCTTCACCGCCTCCGAAAGATCCGTATCGACAAGCGTCAGGTCCTTGGCCGACGTCTCCCCGATCTTGGACAGCAGCACAAGGTCATTGATGAGAAGCGAGAGGCGCTTCACCTGCGAAATGATATTTCCCGTCCACTCGTTCTTGCCGTTGATCAGCTCCATCGCCTCCGCATTCGCGGAAATGATCGCGATCGGCGTCTTCAGCTCATGGCTGGCATTCGTAATGAATCGCTTCTGGTTCTCCATATTTCTGACGAAGGGGCGGATCGCGATCCCCGAAAGCACCGTCACGATACCGACGAAAAGCAGAAGACAGAGCAGCCCGAAGAGAGAAGAATATTTCAGGAAGGCCTTCACCGCCGACAGATCCCGCGTGCAGTCCAGAATGACGACCAGCAGATCGCCATCCGTGGTGCGGCTCACATGGTATGCATAGGTCCCCTTCTGCTTTTGGAAATAGCCTTCGCTCTCCCCGGTCTTCACCGCAGCCACCGCTGCCTCTACCGCACTTTCCGCCGAAAAGGCAGCGATGTGATTGATATTCGTCACCTTGGCCGTGCCATCACTGTCCAGCAGTACGGAAAAATAACGGGTCTGGTACGTGAATTCCGGCGTATCCTCGACCCAGCTGCCGTCCGGGAGCCAGCCTCCCTCGCTTATGCGCCGCGTGGTGATGACGCCGCCATTGTCTGCGATGGTCTCAAGCACATTATGAATGTCCCCCCGCACAATGAGGTACATCATCCCATCTAAATGGTACTGGCGTTGAGCGATCCTATGAGAAAGCACGGGAGTGGTGGCAGAAAGCTGCAGAACAGGGAGATGCTCAGGCACAGTGGAATTTAGGGCTTATGTATGAAAAAGGTGATGGCGTTGAAGAATCCTATGAAAAAGCAGTGGAATGGTATCTGAAAGCTGCCGAACAGGGACTTGCTGATGCACGGAACGTTTTAGGGCTTATGTATAAAAATGGTCTTGGCGTTGAACAATCCTATGAAAAAGCGTTGGAGTGGTATCTGAAAGCGGCGGAACAGGGAAATGCTGATGCACAGAACAATTTAGGGAATATGTATTATACTGGTACTGGCGTTGAACAATCCGATGAGAAAGCAGTGGAGTGGGTTCTGAAAGCGGCGGAACAGGGAAATGCTGATGCACAGTGCAATTTAGGGTGGATGTATGCAGTGAACCCGGGGCCGCAGAGCAGCCCTGATTATGCTATAATACATACATACTGCTCCGCCACCGGGTGGGGCGGACTTGGAATCATCCAGGTGTTTTCTTCATTTCCGCAGGTACGGCCCGCAGGCCGGGAGAAATGAAGGAAGCACCTTTTTTATATCAGTGAGGACTTATGAATCATTTATTTGCCCTGTGGTGGCCTGTGCTCCTTGTAGTTTTTGCAGACGTTTTCTACCAGGTCTGTGCGAGAAAACTTTCTTCCCACAGAAGTCCGCTGGCGGCACTGGGGATGACGTACCTGGTGAGCGCTTTTCTCTGCGCCCTTCTTTTTGAAATCATGGTACCGGAAGGCCATATCCTTCAGGAAATTTTCCCGCCCCATCCGGCAGCCCTCCTGGTGGGCCTTTCCATTACGGGGCTGGAGGTGGGCTCCATTTATATGTACCGGGTGGGCTGGCCCATGAATATCGGATTTCTTGTATACACCGCCCTGGCCATTGTGGCCCTCCTTGTGGTGGGCCATGTGATGTATGGCGAATCCCTGCGGGGCATGCAGTACCTGGGGGTGCTGCTGGCTGCGGCAGGTATGTTCTGTATCGTGAGGTGACCTATGAAATTCTGGTGGCCCATCGGGCTTATCGTATTCTGCAGCACTGCCTACCAGGTGGGGGTAAAGGAAATCTCCACCGGCATCCATCCTTTGACAGCGCTGGTGCTGACCTATCTTTCCGCCTCTTTTGCGTCCTTTATCCTCTATTTCTTTCTGGCGCCTCAAGGGGAAAACCGAAAGAAGGAAATTTTCTCCTGGAACCCTTCGGCCCTGGGGCTGGGCTTTTCCATCGTAGGCATTGAGCTGGGGGTGGTGTATATGTACCGGGCCGGCTGGACAGTGCAGACATCCTTCATCCTGACCAACAGCCTCATTGTGGCGGCCCTCATGGCAGCAGGTGCCCTTTTCTATAAGGAAAAACTGAAGCTCCGCCAGCTGGCAGGGGTGGTGCTTACACTGGCAGGCATTGTCTGCATTGTGTGGCAGTAGGATGGAGCCATTGGAGGCAGGTGGCGGCATTCCCGTATGCTGATAAGGGGCGCGGCTGACGCCGCAGGTTGCATAAAAGGGTTGTGTCCCCACAGGGGAAACGACTCACTATGATTTGTGCGTCGCTGGCGCTCCTTCAAATCATGTTCGCTGTGCATCGCTTCGCTCAAGGGGCAGGAGAAACCAGCTATCCGTTGTCCGCTGTTCAGTGGAGCCTTTCCGCTGAATGGCAGTTACTATCGTATGAGTCACTTACGGCAGGTAATGAGATTCTTTGCTTCGTTCATGATGACGTCATCCGGTGAGAAGTCAGTCCCGTAATGTTCCGCGGCGAAGCCGCGCTTTTTTATTGCGGCGTAAGCCGCCACCACCACCCTTTGAACACTCTTAACCCTTTGAACCCTTTTATACAACCCTTCTATACAACCCTTCTACACAACCCGCCGCCGTCAGGCGGCCACAACCTGCGGCGAAGCCGCGCCCCTTTGAACCTTCAGAACTTTCAGGGCCCAAGGGGGGGCGAACCCTTTTCATCTATCCCGTCCTATTGTATAATAAGCTTAGAATATAAGTTCGGAGGACAGTCATGGATACTTTATGGAATGAGCTGAATGATAAGCAGAAAGAAGCGGTTACTTCTACGGAAGGGTATGTGCGGGTTATTGCAGGGGCGGGGTCCGGGAAGACCAGGGCCCTTTCTTACCGGTTTGCCTACCTGGTGAATGAGCTGGGCATTCTGCCGGGGCATATTCTCTGCGTCACTTTTACGAATAAGTCCGCCCGGGAGATGGCGCGGCGCATTCACAGCCTCACCGGAGATAACGATACGGGGTACATCAATACGTTCCACGGTTTCTGCGTGTCGGTGCTGCAGGAGGACAGCCATGCGGTGTCCTATCCGAAAAATTTCCTTGTCATCGACAATTCGGACATTGATGACATGCTGCAGATGATTTATGAGGAGCGGGGACTCACCCTTCGGGACATGCCCTTTAATAAGGCCCGGGACATGATTGAAATGAAAAAGTGCGTGTGGCAGCCGGAGTATTACAAGGACATGATTGCCATGCCCCTGTCCCTGCTCTACGAAAAGTACCACAAAGCGCTTACTGTGGAGGATATCATTTTCTATGGCTACCTGTACCAGGAAAAGAAATGCTTTGCTCTGGACTACAATGACCTCATCAAGTTCACCCTTTTTATTTTTGAGGAAAATGAGGAAATCCGTCTGAAGTGGCAAAAGCGGCTGGAGTACATTATGATTGACGAATTCCAGGACATCGACCCGCTCCAGTACAAGCTCATGAAGGCCCTCTGCGGCTACCACAACAACCTTTTCATCGTGGGAGATCCGGACCAGACCATTTATACCTGGCGCGGCGCCGATGTACGCTATCTTTTGAACTTCGACAGGGAATTCCCTCATGTGAAGACCATCATTATGGATGATAATTACCGCTCCACGCCGGAAATCCTGGATGCCGCCAATTCCCTCATCGACAAGAATGAGAACCGTATCCGAAAGAATCTCATTTCCCATAAGGAAAAGGGAGAGCCCGTGATCTGCATGCCTCTTGCAAACGGCGGAGAAGAGGCCAAAGCGGTGGCCCGGGAAATTAAAAAGCTCCATGAAGAAGGCAGGAAATACGGGGATATGGCCATTCTGTACCGGGCCCATTATGTCACCCGGAATCTGGAGGAGGCACTGCTGAAGGCGGACATTCCCTATGTGATTTACAGCGGCGCCCAGTTTTTCGACCGCATGGAAATCAAGGACGCCCTCTGCTATCTCCGCATGATTGCTTTCAAGGATGACATGGCCTTCCGCCGCATCGTGAATAAGCCGAAGAGAAATATAGGGAAGCGCCGCATGGATTTCCTCACCGAAAAGGCGGAGGAAGGGCACATGACCCTCTATGAGGCGCTGAAGCAGAATATGGAGGATCCCCTTTTCAAAAAGACAAAGGCCGCCGATTTCATAGAGCTCATTGAGTATTTTGCGAAAGACAGCATGGGCAGGCAGGTGTCGGAAGTGCTGTCTGCCATTCTGGATGAAAGTGGCTATGAGGAAATGCTCCGCACCGAAGGGAGCCAGGAACGTCTCGACAATCTGGCGGAACTCAAGCAGTCTGTCTTCGAATATGAAACCACCTGCGGCGAAGAGACGAACATCGTCCATTATCTGGAGCACGCTGCCCTTTTCTCAAGCATGGACACCGGCGAAGGACAGGACAAAGTGAAGCTCATGACCGTCCATACCGCCAAGGGCCTTGAATTCCCGTACGTCTTCATCTGCGGCATGAACGAAGGCATCTTCCCGTCAAGGAAGACAAGGACAGTGAATGCCATGGAAGAAGAAAGACGCCTTGCCTTCGTTGCCATGACAAGAGCCGAAAAAGCCCTCTATATCACGGAAGCCGGCGGCGCCAACCTCGACGGCTCGCCAAGATACCCGTCAAGATTCATCCTGGACATCGACAGGGACAAGCTTGAATTCGATTCGCCCGTCGATGAACAGCTCATGAAGGAAACCATGGTCTACGTAGGAAGATCGACCGCCTTCCTGCAGGAAGACAAAGACGAAACAACCATGGAAGCAGGCACCCGCGTCCGCCATCCCGTCTTCGGCCCGGGCACCATCGTCGAAGTCGATGGAAGCGCCCATGCCTACCTCATCAAATTTGACAGCATGCCCACCATGCGCCAGATCTCCTTCCACGCAAGACTGTTCAAATTGTAATCTGTAATCAAAAAAGGCTGCACAGATAACAATTTCCTCACAAAAATAAAAAAAGTATACTTTCGGATAATACACAACCGACATTCCCTGTTTTATAACTAAGACAGGGAATTTTATATTGTTCTAAAGAATGAGGCGAATGGGAATGAAAAACGGGAAGGTTTTCTTAAGGCTGTCAGTGATAGCTCTTCTCTTAGCCTGCACATCAGGGACGATAGTACAGGCAGAAGATGTATCCGGCAAAGTGAATGAAGTTTCAGAAAGTGCGGAAGATACTGTCTACGGCGGAAATGCCGCAGACGGCAGCGCATTGAATAATCAGCTCTCCATCACGAAAGAAGCATCCGTCAATGGATCCGCATACAGCGGCTATTCATCAAACGGAGAAGCTTCCGGAAATACTTTGAAAATCACGAGGACAGGAACCATCTACGAGAGCGCGGAAGGCGGCTACGTGAATTCTGGAAGCGGAGCAGTCTCAGGCAATAAAGTTTTCATGGAAAGCGGCGAAGTAGTACAATCTATCAACAGCGGCAGTACGGGTGGCAGCGGTGACGCCACAGGAAACAGCATCGAATTAAGCGGCGGGACAGTTACGGTTTCTGTCTACGGCGGTGTTTCCGCAGGAGGTAATGCGAAGGGAAACAGCGTGACGATCGGGGGCGGCAGCATTGATGCAAAAGCCGGGAACGTTTATGGCGGCGTGACTTTGACGAGTGAGAGCGCCGAATCGTCAGGAAATTATCTTTATATCAAAGAATCCGGCACGGTTGACGCGAATGCTTATGGCGGTTATTCCGGTTTCGGCTCAGCTCTGAAAAATATAGTGACGATGACAGGCGGCACCGTGGGAGACTGCCTCTATGGAGGCCGCGTCTCTGAAAAAAGCAATGGCGAAGCTTCCTACAATGAAGTGACCATAAGCGGCGGCACAGTTTCTAATGATGTCATCGGAGGCTATTCTCAAAATGGCGATGTCATCGGGAACAAGGTTACCGTGGAAGGCACGGCCACAGTAAAGGGAACTGATTACAGCGATGTTTATGGCAGCTACTCAATAGACGGCAAAGCTTCTGGCAATCAGGTGCAAATGACAGGCGGCAGCGTGCAGAGTGAAATCAGCGGTGCCTTCTCTTATAAAGGCGATGCCATAAATAATACTCTGACAATATCAGGCGGAACCGTGGATGGTTATGCATCCGGCGGCTTTTCAGACGCTGGTGCTGTGACAGGAAATATCATTACAATCAGCGAAAATGGTACCATAAAAAATAATGCAGTGGGAGGCCTTTTGTCTGAAGGAACCAAGGGTACCTCAGGAAACCAGGCCATCATGACCGGAGGCAGTGTCGGCGGAAATCTGATTGGCGGATATATCATGATAAGCAGTCCGTCAAATGCGGATAATACCGTCACCTTGAGCGGCGGCAGCGTTTCCGGTGATGTCATGGGGGCGTACACGAAGACGAATGGCGATGCTTCGGGAAATACTGCCACCATCAGCGGAGGCACCGTCTCCGGCGATATCTATGGTGCGAAGATTACCTCAGGCACCGTTTCCAATAATACCGTCACCGTGACAGGCGGGACATTCGGTGAAGAAACGAGCGTCTATGGCGGGTATACAGAAGAAGGCGATGCTTCCGGAAACAAAGTGACGATCCAGGATGTGACCGTCAATGGCTATGGCGAGGGCGGCTATTCAGGCGGCGGTTCCGTGACGGGCAATACGCTTGCCATCAGCGGCAATTCCTATGTTAAAGAAAATGCATATAGAGGCCTTCTTTACTTTGCAGATGGCACCGTTTCTGGAAATAAAGTACTCCTGAGCGGCGGTACCGTTTCCGGTCAGGCGGCCGGCGGTATGTCCTTCCTTGGTGATGCAGTAGAAGTTTCAGGCAATGAAATCACTGTGACAGGCGGCACCATCGAAGAAGGTGTGTATGGCGGCCTTGCGCAGCTTGGCGGCAATGCTTCGGGCAACACCGTGACAATCAGCGGCGGAACCATTAATAAGTATGTATACGGCGGCAGCGCCGATTACGGCACGGCTTCGAATAATACAGTCAATATTTACGGAGGCACCTTCAAATCAGATACCAGGCTCTATGGCGGTTTCTCTGATGACAGCAGCGGCAATACACTGAATTTCTATACGAAAGGCATAACCGTAGACAAGCTCGGTTATTTCCAGAATCTGAGTTTCTATGTCCCGGAAGATACGACGGCAGGAGAAACGATCCTGACCGTGACAAGCACGGCTGACGTCAGCGGTGCATCCATCAGGGCATCCGTCTACGACTCCATGAAGATGAGCCCCGGCGATACGATCACGCTGATCGACGGCAGGAGCGGCCTTACAGCTGAGGACACAGACTATGGCATGATGAGCGGCAGCAGCACGGTCACGGACGCTGCGTTCCTCAGAAGAGAAGTGAATATCCGGAAAGACGGAGACAAGGTCATCCTCGAAGTTCCTGAGGACAGCGTACCATCCCTCCTTTCTGACACGAAACTCCTCGCCGAAGCAAGGGAAGCTTCCATTGAGACACTTTGGAATGCGTCCGACATGGCGGCAGAAAATTACAAAGAGGCAGTGGACGCTTATGCGGCAGGATCTGGTGGATTCATGCCGTACGCATCCATCGGCGGCTTCGATCTTCGCCATGAAACGGGATCGTATATCGATACGGCCGGCCTGAATGCGAACATCGGCTTTGCCCGCCAGTACGAAAGAGAAGACTATGTCGATACACTGATGCCATTCTTCGAATACGGCAGGAGCAACTACACCAGCCACCTGGATGATGGTGCAAGAGCCGATGGCGATCAGCACTATACAGGAGCAGGCGTACTCTACCGCCGCGACCGTAAAGACGGACTCCACTATGAGGCACTCGTCCGCGCAGGCCATCTCTCCGGTGACTTCAAAGGAAAGATTGACGGCTATGACGCCTCCTACGACAGCGGCGCTCCATATATCGCCGCCATAGCAGGCCTTGGCAAAGTCGTTACCAGAGACACTAACTCCTTAGACTATTATGGCAAATTCTTCTGGACGCACCTTGGAAGCGACAACGTCCGGATTGATAATACATTAGGCAGTTCCCGGTATGATTTCGATTCCATCGATTCCTACCGTACAAGACTCGGCGTAAGATGGACGAAAGACATTTCCGACATCGGATCCTGCTACGCAGGCATCGGCTGGGATTATGAATTTGACAGCAAGGCAAGAGCCAGCTACAGGAGCTTCAATACTCCAAGTCCTTCCGCAGAAGGATCGAGCGGCTTCCTCGAACTTGGCTGGAAGAGCAGACTGACAAAAGAAAACCCGTGGGGCGCAGACGTCAACGTCACAGGCTGGGCTGGAAAACAGCGCGGCGTGACCTACACACTCTCCGTCTCAAGAGCATTTTAATTGATGAAGGTTATCTCCCTCTCCCAGGGGAGTTAACTGATAGATTCCCAATCACTTATGGAAAAGCAGGCATACTCCACCTTCCCGGGAGATGCCTGCTTTTCCAATGCAAAAAAAGGGGCTGTGGCAAAATGATTAACCATTTTGCCACAGCCCCTTTTAAATGCAATTATTCTTCCGTCCCTTCGAGCTGCTTGCCCGGATTGACGAAGAGCCATGCTGCGATGGCAATGATGCCAAAGAGTGCGGTGTAGGTGAATGCATTGTTCCAGCCATAGTTGGTGACGAAGAATGCAGTGACGATCGGAGCGAGGACGCCGCCGACATTTCCCCAGAGGTTCATCCAGCCGGATACGGAGCCGGTGTACTTGCCGCCGAGGGAAATAACAGTGGACCAGCTGGCGCTCATGGAGAAGCCGAGTGCGCCTAAGGAAACGCTCATCCAGAAAATCGTTGCTGCTGCGCCGCTTGCGGTATGCGCTGCGATGTAAAGACCGAGGGAGGTGACAGCGACGCCTGCCATAGCGGTGAAAGTACGCATGGTGTACTGGCGGCTTGAGTTCTTGCTGTGTGCCATACGGTCAGAGAGGAAGCCGGCGGTGAATACCATAGCCATCAGTGCGAGCCACGGGAAGGAAGCCCAGATGCCCATAGATTTCAGGGACAGGTTGTGGACTTCAGTCAGGTAGAGAGGCAGCCATGCGAGGAATACGTACATGATGTAGTCGACGACGAAGAACTGGATGCCCAGTGCCCAGAACTGACGGGAACGGAGAAAACGGCCCCAGGGAGCAGATTTCTTTTCTGCGGAGAGGCTGCGTCCTTCATTGATGAATGCTGCTTCTTCCTCATTGACATACGGGCTGTCCTTTGGATTGTCCTGCGCATAGCGGTGCCAGACCCAGGCGAGGACGCATCCTGCCAGACCGAAGATGATGAAGACAGCATGCCAGCCAAGAGCGGCGATGAGAGCGACGGTAACCATCGGGCCGATGACGGGTCCGAAGAAAGTGCCCAGAAGGATGGCGCTGCTTGCCTTGCCTTTTTCATCCTTGTTGAACCAGTTGAAAGTCGCCTGCCCCAGAGACGGGAAAACAGGACCTTCACCAAGACCGAAAGCCAGGCGGACAGCGGCAAAGCTTGCCTTGCCCTGAGCAAAAGCGGTGAGCGCTGTGAAGACAGACCACCAGAGTATAGCGCCGGCGCCGGTTTTGCGCAGGCCGAAACGTTCAGCGAGCATGCCGCCAGGGACCTGCATCAGCGCATAGCCTGCGAAGAAGCAAGTCTGGAGGAAGCCCATATCCATTTTATCAAAGCCAAATTCCTGCATAATGACAGGGGTTGCGACGGACAAATTGACCCGGTCCATGTAAGCGACGAAGCTGATCAGGAAAATAAAGAAGGCAATCTTCCAGCGAAAATTAGTCATAGTACGTGTTTTGGCCTGCGGAACGGCGTCCGCGGTGATGGTTCTTTCCATAATCAGATACCCCTTTCATTAATCATTTTGAATCCTTATCCTTTTCCTCACATGCATCAAGGGTGCAAAAAGCCCCTGCTGCTCTTTATAGAGCAACAGGGGCGAAGGTTCGCGGTACCACCCTGTCATTATTCTTTGTGCTGATGACAGACTGCCTGTAACGAAGGCTTGCGGCTGTATCTGGGAATCCCGGGTGCTCCTCGATACAGCGACTCCCAAGTGATATGGAAATGGATCCGATCCGCCGGTTCTCAGCTTTCCCGGCTCTCTGTAAGATACTTGATGTCCAATCCCAGCCTGTTCATTGTCTCTTAGCGGTACTATTGTCAACGGTACCTTGGTAGTGAGTTGGGTTCATTATCCATGAAACGGAGAAACTTGTCAAGAAGAATTTACTCATTTTTATAAAGTGTACTATATATCTCCTCAAAAAGGGCTGAAGATGGCACTTTTTAAGCCCTTCCCATGCTAGAATATCCCAAATCAAAAAGAGCCATGAAATGATTTCCATTTCATAGCTCCTCTTATTATGCGAATAAGGATTCCGGGAAAACTTTATTCTTTCCTTCCCTGATCGTGAATGTACACGCGAGGAGTTTCCTTGAGTAGGGGGCCTTCGCTTCGTTCAGGTCATGAATCGTTTCATGAATGACGCCCTTCTTCATGACGGCGATGGTATCGCAGAAAAGGTTCGCAAGCGCCAGGTCGTGGCAGATGAATAGATAGGCGACGCCTGTTTCCTTCTGCAGCCTTGAAAGCAGCTCGATGATTGTCTTCTGGACGGACATATCAAGCGCTGACGTGGCTTCATCGCAGATGATGAGCTTCGGCTTCAGAACCAGAGCGCGAGCAATCGCGATACGCTGACGCTGGCCTCCTGAAAGTTCAGAAGGGTAGCGGTTGATGAAATCTTCCGGAAGGTCGACCTTCTTCAGCATTTCAGCAGCCTTCTTGTCGATATCCTTACTGGCGATGAGTCCGAAATTCATGAGCGGCTCGCAGATGATATCCGCGATGCGTTCCTTCGGATTGAAAGCAGAGGATGGATCCTGGAAGACCATCTGGATGGCGCGGCGGCTCTCGCGGAGTGCTTTGCCCTTCAGATTCGTCACGTCTTTCCCTTCAAAGTACACCTTTCCCGAATCGGGCTGGTGGATGTGCGTCAGTATGCGGGCAAGCGTCGACTTGCCGCTTCCGGATTCACCAACGAGGCCGAAGGTTTCTCCTTCATGGATCGTGATCGACACATGGTCAGCCGCCTTGACGGGAATGCCGTCTTCAGGATGGAAGATGAGGCATATGTCCTCCGTTCTCAGCAGTTCTTTTCCATCAAGTCTCATGACAATACGCCTCCCGGGTCTGGAACAGCTGCCAGAAGCAGCTTGGTATACGGATCTTTCGGATGATAAATGACTTTTTCGGCGCTTCCGTATTCGACGGCATTTCCATCCTTCATGACAAGGATGGTATCCGCCATGTACGAGGCAAGGGCCATATTATGTGTGACGACGATGATGGCCGTGTCCGCGCGGGCACAGACGTCCATCATTTCACGGACAACGACAGCCTGATTCGTGACATCCAGGGCAGACGTCGGTTCATCGGCAAGGATCAGCTCGGGATGAATCGCCATCGCCATTGCAATCCCGACTCTCTGGCGCATGCCGCCTGACAGTTCGAAGGGATAGCTCTTGAGGATGCCGGCCGGATCAGGAAGGCGCACCTGCGAAAGGAGATTCGTCATGCGGTCTTCCGCTTCGCCTCCCGTGATGCCGTGGGCAGCGAGGTATTCGGAAAATTCCGTCCCGATCGTGCGGATCGGGTTCAGCATGGCGCCGCTGTCCTGAAAGATGAAGGACGTCTTCTCGCGGATCGTCTTCGTCTCCGATTCCTTCCCTTCAAAAAGGATGTGTCCGCCTGTCACTTGTCCCTGCCTTGGCAGGATATGGCCGACAGCGCGGAGGACGGTCGTCTTCCCCGAGCCGGATTCCCCGATGATGGCAAGAATTCTCCCTTTGTCCACGGAAAAGGATACCCCGTGGACGACGGGATTTCCTTTTCCGTATGAAATGGACAGGTCATTGACTTCTAAAAGCATGGCAGCTCCTTTATGAATGAAAGAATGAAATGATTACTTGGAAGCCGGTGTGATCTTGTCGGTGATCCAGTAGTAGTCACACGGCTTGATATCTGCATGAGCGACAGCAGAGGTGGAAATCATATTGGTCTGCGGATAACCGAAGACGAGGGTGGCGGAGGTATCCTGCAGAATCTTTTCCATCTGGATGATGATGTCCCTGCGCTTGGCCGGATCGAATTCGCCGGCCAGCTGATCGGAGAGCGCATCATAAGCCGGGTTGCTGTAGCCGGAACCGTTCTGCGGGTTGGAGCCGTTGACGTTCGTCTTCCAGTACATGTTGAGGAACGTTTCCGGATCGCCTGCCTGTTCGGTCAGGATGTTGGAAATAAGGAGGTCGTACTCGCCTCTGGTGCCGATGCCGTCAAGGACGTTGTAGTCGACGTTCTTCAGATTGATCTGGATGCCGACCTTCTTGGCATCAGCCTGGGTAGCTTCAGCAAAGAGCGGCAGTTCAGCACGGCCGGAGTAGTAAACGAAATCAAGGGAGAGCGGCTTGCCGTCCTTATCGACGATGCCGTCGCCATCCGTATCCTTCCAGCCTGCTTCAGCAAGGAGCTGTTTGGCATGTTCAGGATTGTACTTGTTCGGATAGGTCTTGGAAAGTCCGTCGAAGTCATAATCGAGGGACGGCGGGAGAGCCGGGCCGCCAGGGGTGAATGTATCCTTCAGGAGGACCTTGCAGTATGTATCGCGGTCGAGGGATTCGATCAGGGCAGCACGTACGCGCGGATCTGCCAGCGGTTTACCTTCCTTCACGGAAAGACGGGCAAGAACGTCGCGGATGGAATCGATTTCAGAGGTGGTGAATTTGCTCTTATCCTTGAAGAGTGCAAGATCGCCAGGCGCAATGTTGACGGCAACGTCGACTTCGCCCTTCTGGAGAGCCATGGCGCGTGTAGACGGGTCATCGATTGTATTGACGACAGCATGCTTGTAAGGAACAGCTGCATAGTAATTCGGGTTCGCATCAAGCTCTGTCTTGGCTTTGGAGAAGCTCTTTACGACATAAGGACCAGTGGAAATCGGGCCCTGCTTGTCGAAGTCCTGCTTTCCTTCAGCAGACGTGTCGACGATGATGAAGAGCGGATCGCCCAGCATGCCTGGAAGTGTTGCAATCGGCTTCTTGGTGTAAATCGTGACAGTCTGTCCATCAGCTGTGATATGGTCGAGTGGGAACATAGCCTGGGCACGCGGCGCTTTAGCAAACGTTCTCTCGATGGATTTCTTGACAGCTTCACCGGTGACAGGATTGCCGTTGGAGAATTTGATATTCTTGATCTTGAATGTCCAGGACATCTGGTCCGGAGCGACCAGCCAGCTTTCAGCGATCCAGGGTTCCGGGCGCATTTTATCATCAAAGTGGACGAGTGCTTCGCCGACACCGTAACGCATGACCTGCCAGCCAAAATAGTTGGCCGTCGGTTCAAGGCTGTCGGCGAAGTTCGTTACGCCGACACGGAGGGTGTCTTTACTCGCGGAGGAAGAACTTCCGCCGCATCCGGAAAGACCGAAAACGAGAAGGGCGCAGGCTGCAAGGGCAGCCCCTTTCTTTGCAAATGAATTCATGATGTCTCCTTTTTGAAAATATAGTGAATAAATCTATAGAAAAGGCAATGGGAAAGAATCATGCGGCTTTTGGGAAGAAGCCGGGTGATCCGAAGGAAACGGGATGGCGGGATGCAAGTGAGGAGACCTTGCCATTCGTTTCCTGCGCCTTTTACTGCTGATCCTGATGCGGGTCAAGGACATCCCGGAGTGCATCGCCCCAGAGATTGAAGACGACGACAGAAAGGAAAATCGCAAAACCCGGGAAGAACATGAGCCATGGCGCGGTCTGCAGCTGCAGGCGGCCCTCATTCAACATGAGGCCCCATTCCGGCTGCGGCGGCTGGCTCCCGAATCCGAGGAAGGAAAGTCCGGCCAGTTCCATCATCATGGCGCCGATATCTGCAGCGGCCGTAATGACGAGAAGGGGAAGGACATTTGGCAGAATATGATGCAAAAGGATGTGAGTGTGAGTGCCGCCGCTGACAATGGCAGCTTCTACGAATTCACTTTCCTTTAATTTCAAGACGAGCGAGCGAGAAAGCCGCGCATACTTCGTCCATGTGACGACCGTCAGAGCCAGCATCGCATTGATCAGGGACGGTCCCATGATGCCGGAAATCGCGATCGCAAGGATGATCCCCGGGAAGGAAATCATCATGTCAGCGATACGCATGATGACGATATCGACGATGTCGCCTGCATAACCGGAAATGACACCGGCTGTCGTGCCGACGACAAAAATGAGAGCGACAAGGAAGAGGACACTGGAGAGCGAACGCTCAGCACCGCAGAGGATGCGGGAGAAAACATCGCGGCCCAGCTTGTCAGTGCCGAAAATATGCGACGAAGACGGAGCCAGATTCGCATCCTTCATGGAAGCGGAAAGCGGATCATAAGGCGCAATGTGCGGCGCAAGGAATGCAATGAGAAGAATAAAAAGAATCAGGATCGACGTCACGAGGAAAACCCTGTTTTCCCGGAGTCCGCGGGCTATCATGTGCATCAGCGGCCTCCTTTCCTCAGCCTGGGATCCAAGTGCTGATAGGAGAAGTCGATGATGATATTGATCACCATGTACATGAAAGCAATCCAGAGGACGACCGCCTGCACCGTCAGGAAGTCACGGTAGGTGATGGCCTGCACGATCATGTAGCCAAGGCCCGGCCAGGAGAAAATGATTTCCACGACAGCCGCGCCCCCAAGAAGCGAGCCGAAAGCAAGGCCGAAGAGCGTGATCAGAGGCAGGAATGCATTAGGAAGGACTTCCTTCCATAGAATCTGGCTCTCGGAAATGCCCCTGGCGCGTGCGCCCATGACATAGTCCTGCTGGAGTTCTTCAAGAACAGCAGCGCGGACCTGCCTTGTGAACTTGGATGTCATGACAATGCCAAGAGTGACCGTCGGAAGGACGAGATTTTCAAGAGAAATCGTTCCGCCGATGATGGAGAAAAGATTCAGCTTCAGTCCGAAAAGCCAGAGGAGCATGAGGCCCATCCAGAAATTCGGGATCGATACGCCGGCAAACGAGAAGAGCCTCACGATATAGTCGAAGCGGCTGTTCTGGCGGACGGCAGTGTAAATGCCAAGCGGCACAGAGAAGACGAGCATGAAAATCGAGGAGGAGCAGGCGAGAAGAAGAGTCGCAGGAAGCGCTTCCAGAATGGCATCCAGGACCGGCTTCTTCATGAGGTAAGAAAAGCCGAAGTTGCCATGCAGTACGCGTCCCAGCCAGTCCAGATACTGGTAAATGAAAGGCTGGTCGAGCTCCAGCTCATGACGCAGCGCATCGATTTCCAATTGGCTGACGACGATGTCTTCATTGCCGGCAATCATCTGACGGACAGGATCTCCCGGGGACAGCATCACGAGACAGAACGTGATGAAGCTGATGCCCAGAAGAACGATCACAATCTCCACAAGGCGCAGGGCCAGTTGTTTCGGTTTCAAAGTCTTCCTCCTGAGATAATAGACAAACATACGTAAACGAACATTTAGTTCGAAAACCCCATAACGTCAAAGAACAAGGCCTGCATGCAGGACCTTGTTCTTTAAAATGGCAAACTCCGGACTCCCGGCAGTGCCATGCTTGTTTCGTTATCAGATTAGAATTTGTTAAATTAATTATAACATGGTTTCCATGGAAATCAATGATAATGTTTGTCAATACCGAGTAAATGAATGAAATCATAAGAAAATATGAGGAAATCATGAGAATAACCGAGATTAAGAAACATATCATTTAGAATGACCTGTTTTGCATGTATAAGGCATTTTTATAGTACAGTATAGAAAAATCTCGGATTCATCGCGGATCCCGGGAACGATTCGAATAAGTGTACACTTAAACATAGAAAAAATTCTGGTTCTTCACGCTTTTTTGTGGGATAAAAATAATAACATATAAAATTGGCATTGAAAAAGAGCATTATCTA
>ERZ791833.564-NODE-564-length-17115-cov-50.6711_pt1 | contig 17115 bp, 19 predicted proteins | sample MGYA00510294_ERZ791833 | MGnify/ENA primary metagenome ERZ791833 (study PRJEB30046, sample SAMN00715270) | human gut metagenome | study: EMG produced TPA metagenomics assembly of the A metagenome-wide association study of gut microbiota in type 2...
CTGTTAAGGATTTCTTCAAGGATTAATTTCCTTGCAGATGATGCATCGTTGAATTTAGATTACATCAAAATTCAAATATAAAGATAAAGGTCGCTACCCAGATAGGGGAGCGACCTTTTTTTTGTGTGTCGGTGCTGGGGGGTAACTCCCCACATCTATTCTATTAGCCGTAGCTTACTCCAGTCCATCGCCGCCGTCAGGAGCGGTAGTGCCGCTGTCGCCGCCGCTAGGGGTAGAGCCGCCGCCTCCGTCGTTGTTCTTGCCGTCGCCCGGCACAGAGCCCTCGTCGGTAGTGTTGCCGTAGGTGTCATACTCCTCTATGCGGCATTTCTTGCGCAGCTCAGCGTTGCTCCAAGTCTTGGTGTTACGCACGATGAGGTGTACGCCCTCCACGCTCGCAGCCGATACCTTGTCCTTGGTAGCCTCGGCACGTGATGTCATACCGATGGAGAAGAGACCCAGGTCGGAGAGACGTACGCTCTTGCCATCGAGGATGAGCTCCTGCAGGCAGTCGAGCGTATCCATCAATACGCCGTGTACGGTGCCTCGGCTGTAAGGAGAGTTGTGCTCCGAGATGTGAGTTACAAACTCCTCGAAGTTCATCTCACGGTCAGTTACAGCAGTTGCGTAATACATCTGCTTGTTCTTGTTAGGTCCGCTCTGAGGAGTGCGAGTTACTTTACGATACTTCAATGTTCCTTTTGTTGCCATAGTTCTTTTTGTTTTAAAGTGATTGAAAAATAGTTTATAGTTTATAGCAGTCTTGCTATACGGCGAAGCCGCTATTAACTATTAACTATCAACTATCATACCCCCATGCATGATGTTACTCCGAGGGTAGTGCCGAGCGCCGTCAAGATTGTGAGTACAATCTGAAAAATCTGTTTCCAAGTTTCTTTTTTCATAATTTTCTAGTTTTTTTTAGTGATTAATAATGTTCTTGATTACAGGTGCAAAGGTACTACATTTTTCCTACACCACCAAAAATCACCTTGCAGAGTTATGTGAAATTCCATTAACATTTTCGCCATATTGTGTTAAAGAAAATAACTCGCTCTAAAAAGGACTTCTATTAAATATCAAGAAGTTGCAAAAATACCTATTGAATATAGGTAACGATATGGAAACGAGCGGACTTCTGCTCGTTTCTGTATTTTGCAATATGCAAAGAACGCCTTTAATCGTGGGCAAAGATACGATAAAATTTAAGTCTGCCATAGATTGTGAGGGGAAAAAACATGGAAATTAGAACTTTTTACGTTAAAATCCATGTTTGACAAGTAGATTTTGAAGAAAATATTTGGAGCTTCCAATAAAAAAGAGTATTTTTGCAGCAACAAATCCCACCACGCCTCTCAACGATGCGTACCACGGTGGGACTTCGCTTTTTATAAAGGGTATATGGATTACGACAAACAACCGATAAACGTAGAAGAACAGGTTGCCTTGCTCCAGAACAGAGGGCTGGTGATAGAAGATATTGCAACTGCCAAATTGCAGCTTCGCAATATCAGTTATTTCCGTATTGCCAGTTACCTACGATTTATGGAGGAAGACAGACAGCTTCATCATTATAAGTCGGGTAGTACATTTGAACAAGCCATTGACCTTTATCTCTTTGACAAAGAACTTCGACAACTCATATTCAAGGCAATTCAAGATATAGAGATTTCTCTTCGAACCAAAATGATTCAAGTGTTCTCTATGGAGCATGGTGCATTTTGGTTTATGGATGCATCATTATTCAAGAATGCAGATTTTTACGAAGGCTGCCTTGACAATATCAAGAAAGAGGTGTCTCGTTCAAATGAAGATTTCATTAAGGAGCATTCCGAGAAATATACTTTCCCTTCTCTCCCTCCTGTGTGGAAAACATTGGAGGTCGTTTCGTTTGGTACGCTTTCCAAATTATTTTGTCTATTCAAGGACAATCGTCTCAAGAAGCAAGTGGCAAGAGATTTTGGGCTTCCTCAATACACTTACTTGGAAAGTTGGATAAGGTGCATAACCGTGCTTCGAAATTGTTGTGCCCACCATGCTCGTATATGGAATAGGCGTTTTGCCTTGAAGCCACAATTGCCAAATCGGCTTCCCCTTGCTTGGATTACTCCAACCCAAAAGCCTATTAAACTGTACCATCAGTTATGTACCTTACTATATCTGGAGCAAACTATAACTCCTTGTATGGATTTGAAAAGTTCGCTGCTCAGATTGTTTGCAGATTATCCCAATATTGATTTACATGCTATGGGATTTCCTAAGCATTGGCAAGATGAGCCATTGTGGAGATAGCAGTTTGGTATTCGGACTAACTTATCCGAATACCTGCTGCCATAAAGTTTTGTTGCTAATAATGATTCTTACATCTGCTTTCATATACTTTTGTAATACAGACTCTCTGATATTCCCTTGTGTATGAATCGTAGCTGTTGCCACAAAATAGTTGCCATCTTCCTTATGTACAAGCTTGGTACTCGCTTGGCTGTCAATAATTCATGATTGCCAACCTCGACAACCTTGCCATGATCTATGACTACGATTTGGTAGGCATTCTTCACCGTGCTTAGGCGATGAGCCACAATCACGACCGTCTTCTTACACCACCAAAAATCACCTTGCAGAGTTATGTGAAATTCCATTAACATAAGTAGATTTTGAAGAAAATATTTGGAGAAATCAAATAAAAACAGTATCTTTGCAGCACTAGAATCCGCCACGCTTCCCATAGAACAGCGTACCAGGGCGGAACTTTTTGTTTATATGCGTATGGAGTATATTAATGCCAAGAAAATAACTCGCTCTAAATTGGACTTTGATTGAAAAATCAAGAAGTTGGGCGTTTGCCTATATTATATAGGTAACAATATGGAAACGAGCGGATTTCTGCTCGTTTCTGTATTTTGCAATATACAAAGAACACCTTTAATCAAGGGCAAAGGTACGACATTTTTCCAAATCTCGCACAGCTTGCAAGAAGAAAAAATGGAAATTAGAACTTTTTGCGTTAATATTCATGCTTGACATAAAATTCTAAGATAATATTTGTATAATAATCTATAAAATATAGAGTACAAGTATGGCTTTACGGTGTAAAAACCTTACCTTTGCAGTCGGAAATATTTGCAATGATTCCGACCAAAAATCAAATAGTAAAGCTATGCAAGAAGCTGTAGTAAATAAGATTAAGAGCAAAATAGCACATTGTAAGTTCGGGGAGGTGTTCTTCGTGTCATCCTTTCCGCAGTATGATGTGGAATATGTCACCAAGCTACTGGCGATGTTCGAGAAGGAGGGGATTATCTCCCGAATATCAAAAGGTGTGTATGTCAAGGCACGCAAGACTCGCTTTGGCATACTGTACCCTTCTGCCTTTGAATTAGCATCAGAAATAGCCAAGCGAGACAAGGCGGTGATAATTCCTACTGGAGTGACAGCAGCCAACCAATTGGGCTTCTCTACACAGGTGCCTATGACAACGAGTTTCCTCACGACAGGCTCCAGCAGAAAACTTTCCATGGGAAAACGCATGGTCGTATTGAAGCATGGTGCTCCAAGAAACTTTGCTTTCAAAGGTGTCTTGATGCGTGATCTTGTACAGGCACTTCGCAGTATTGGCGAAAACAACATAACTGATGAGGATGAGAAGCAAATTGCCAAGCTGTTGGCGGAAAATCCAGAAACGGAGACTATAGAGCACGACCTGCTGTTGGCTCCTGTATGGATGAGAAATATTATCAGACGAAACATAAAAGACAAGGCTTTATGAGCAAATGGATAGATTTTACAATAGATGAGCGCAAGGCGATGATACAGGCTGTCAGCGAGGAAAAGCAGATAGATGAGGCATCTGCAGAAAAGGACTGGTGGGTAACGGCTGTGCTCTATGCCATATTCCATACCAGCATAGGCGAGTATCTCTTGTTCAAAGGTGGCACGAGTCTTAGCAAGGGATGGAACATCATCAATCGTTTCAGTGAGGACATTGACCTTGCGCTTTCAAGAGACTTCTTCTTGAATGTCAAGAACCTTGCCTGTGCCAATTGTACTTCGAACACACAAATCCACCATTTGCGAGAAAAGGCACAGGATTATATTCTTGGCGATTTCAAGTCTGAGTTAAAGGAAGAGTTGAAAAGATTGGGACTTCGCGTGACGGTTATTGGCGACAATGACGTATTGGATGAAAATGGAGAACCACTCAAAGTGCCTCACGACAAAGACCCATCTGTGATTTTCGTCAAATATCCTTCGCTCTATCAAAGCAATGCTGCATACGCCACCCCAACGGTAAAAATTGAGATTAGTGTCTTGTCTATGGAAGAGCCTTTTGAAATGAGACGCATATCGTCATTGGTAGAACAAGCATTCGATGGTGAGGATGTGGACTCTGATTTGGTTCAAACTATTCGTACGGTTACGCCTGCTCGCACTTTCCTCGAAAAGGCATTTCTTCTCTGCGAGGAATATCAGAAAGCCGAGCCACGTACCCATCGGATGACACGTCATTTCTACGATTTGGAAAAGCTGATGCAGACTCCATACGCAGAAGTGGCTCTCAACGATGTGGCATTATACGAAGACATCGTCAACCACAGACGCAAATTCTATCATGTAGGGTATGTGGATTATGACAAAGAACTGCCACAAAGCATCCAGATTGTTCCAAGCGATGCACTATTGCCAAGTTATGAGGCTGACTACAATGAGATGAGGGGTAGCTTCATCTATGGCGAATCTTTGGACTTCTCCGCCCTCATGAAAAGAATGGCGGAACTTCAAAAACGTTTCCGCAAGATTTCAAACGAGCTATAACTACAAATATTGATATAGACTCTATATCTTCTCTTGTATGCCAAGGACTTAGCTCCTTACTAGGATGAGAATGGTAAGATTATCTACGGATTTAGAGTTTCCAATAAAAAAGAGTATTTTTGCAGCAACAAATCCCACCACGCCTCTCAACGATGCGTACCACGGTGGGACTTCGCTTTTTATAAAGGGTATATGGATTACGACAAACAACCGATAAACGTAGAAGAACAGGTTGCTAATAATGTTCTTGATTACAGGTGCAAAGGTACTACATTTTTCCTACACCACCAAAAATCACCTTGCAGAGTTATGTGAAATTCCATTAACATTTCTGCCATATTGCGTTAAAGAAAATAACTCATCGTTTTGCGGGTCATAACTCATAGCTTTGTGATGAGATAGTCATAGTTTTAGGGGCAATGAATGTATGCATCTCGATACCGCTAAAAAATCGATTACAAATTACAATTTCAGTTATTACAGTTTTATTTTGACCCAATATCACGCTTTTAAAATGTAAGTATAGAAAAGTATATATAAATATATAATTGTATATATTTATATATAAATATTAGTAGTAACAGATTGTTACTACCTCCAAACCCCATATACCCCTCAGGAAAAAACTGTAATAACTGAAATTGTAATTACCGTAATACAAATAATCTTCAAAAATCCTTGGTGGTTTCAAAATAAAGTCGTATATTTGCGGTCGAAACGCAATGTTGCGGCTATGACCCATAAAATTATTAATGGTATGGCAAGATATATAGACCCACGTGTGGACTGGGCTTTCAAGCGTATTTTTGGGAGCGAGGACACTAAAGAGTGCTTGATAACATTCCTGAACGGATTGTTTGATGGAGAGTTGGTAATCAAGGATGTGACGTTTGGAAAAACGGAGAAACTTGGTTTGCGACCAGATGAGCGTGGTGTTATCTTTGATGTCTACTGCGTTACAGATGAAGGTAAGCATATCATTGTAGAGATGCAGAAGAAGGAGCAGGATTATTTTGCCGATAGAGCTTTGTATTACACTGCTCGTGCCATTGTAGAGCAAGGTATTAAAGGAGAGTGGGATTATCATTTAGCACCCGTCTACACCATTTGCTTTATGGATTTTAAGTCTGATAACCCAATGTTGGATGGATTCAGGACCGATTTAGTACTGACGGATTTGCGAACACGTCAGCGATTGTCGGACAGAATGAGAATAGTATATCTCCAGCTTCCCCTGTTCACAAAGCAGAGTGAGGAGTGTATGGATATATTTGATTGTTGGATTTATATTATTAAGAATATGAACATGTTTGAGCAAATGCCATTCCGAGAGAAATACCCAGTATTTCGCAAGCTAGCAGAGATTGGTGATCTCCGCAAACTTTCCCGTGAGGAACAGGAACTATACGATGAAGATATCAAGAATATGCGTGATATCTACGCCACAAGAATGTTTGATATACACAAGGAGAAAAAAGAGACGGCTCTTCGCCTCTTATGTATGGGCTTGACCTTGGAGCAAGTGGCTGCCGGCACTCAACTTCCTCTGGAAGAAGTGAGTGAACTAGCTAAGAGCCAAATCGATTAAGATGAAGAAATTATGAAAAAACATAGTATAAGTATATTTAAAATCACCCCCCCATAAGTGGGGTGATAATAGCTATTGTAGCTATCTTCTCTATAGTTCTTGCCAGTTGTAGCAAGGACGAAATCCTTAGTGATACCCATCCCGAAGTCAACATCACAGCCCAGCAGGGCGATACCCCTGCCGTGAGCTACTATGCCATCACCGATTCCACAGGCATCGGCTTCACCTCCCAGGGCATAGCGTATACCAACCAAAACTATCACACCACCCAGTGGCTGCTCAGCTACGCAGAGATAGCCGAGCGACTGGAGCTACATATCCAAGACTATTCCCAGATTCGCATTACCCGAGACCATATCCTGAGCAATGGCCTCTGGCGCTTCGCTGTATCCTTTGATGCGCAAGCCGAAGTCGATTCTTACGCTATAGACGTAGACCCTGATACTGGCAAAATCATTTGGACGCTTAGTACCACCGAAATGCCAGGTGGGGAGTTTACGCTGAGCATCAGCGTAGGGGTGAGCAAATAATCATATGTCTTATTTTTATTATCAAAATCATGGCAGTTAAGAAATCAGAATTGTATAGCTCTCTATGTGCTCTGATGCTTTTATGCACAATGTGCCTAATGAGTTGTTCGAAAGATAGTGATGGTAACGACATTCCTGAGATACCGCAGGAAGAGGATCGTTATTATGTGAAGTATGAAATGGATATTCATCCGTGGAATACTCAAGCAGTATGGTCTACAACCATTTCCTGCCAAGGTGATAAAGGTCCAGTTACTTTAAAGACAAAGGATACTAAGTGGGAGGCAACTTATGGTCCTATCAAAAAGAATAGTAGACTGTATCTTAAAATAAATTGCGACCTTTCCTTTAGTAGCAGAAGTGATAGCTATGTAAGAATATGGGTTAGCAAGAATAAGGAACCATTCGTGCTTAAGGCAGAAGATAGAGGTGATTCACCTTCTCTTCAAGCAGAATGTGGTATAGACTTTTAACGACAATGTACTGAGCACATCTACCAAGAATTTTCTCAAAAAGATTATGGAGCAGGTAGATAACTATAAGTATAATCAATAAAGAATAGAAAATGAAGAAGAAAAAGGTCGTTTTGGTTATTGTTGCAACCATTGCTGTTATTTTCCTTGCTTATGAGAGCGTAATGCACATTATGTATAAGACCTGTCCTACATGCGAAGGAGAAGGAATGGCTTATGTAGCGTGCAAGAAATGCTCGGGTGGTTATATAGATTGTCCTAGATGTTATGCTGCAGGTAAAATTACTTGCAGTTCTTGTGGAGGTAATGGAAGAATAAAATGCAAGATATGTTTAGGTTCTGGTGGAGATAGATGTATATACTGTAATGGCGAAGGATGCAAACGATGTGACATGTGCTGGGGCTCAGGCACCGGTACCGATGGTAGGGGGTGTTTCTTCTGCCAAGGTAGAGGAGTGAAACGATGCCTATCGTGTGGTGGACGTGGAAAACATCTTTGTTCTAACTGCAATGGATATGGAGTTATCAGATGTAGAAATTGTGGTGGTACTGGCGGTAGCGAATGCTATAAGTGTCATGGTCAAGGTATGTGCGTTTGTCCAAAGTGTGATGGTAAACAAAATGTTTATGAAACTTGCCCAGAATGTGATGGCGATGCTAAAGTGAGTAGATTTTAAAACTTGAATTTTGAATATATAACAGCAACTAATTAAAGAAAATAAAGTATGAGTTTTTTGGTATGGATAAATGATGAATCATGGTGGCTTTTTACGAGCATCATCATATTGTTAGCTATTGGGGTTTATGTTTGGATTAATAAACAAGCTGACAATAATCAGTTGGCTAACAAGAAGAGATGGATAGAATTCTTGCCATCTCTCATTTCAACGTTAGGAGTATTGGGAACCTTTGGCGGAATCACCCTGGGTTTGGCTCTCTTTGATACTGATCATTTGGATGTTAGCATCCCTAAACTCCTTTATGGCCTAAAAACTGCCTTCCTCACCTCTTTAGCTGGTATGATTGGCTCTATGATTCTATCTCGTAAGGTGTCAAGTCTGTACGATAAGGAAGACAAAGGCGTGTCTGATGCCAATCAGGCAGCTGCGGTAATCGCTCGGTCTGTAGAGAGCATGAAGAATGATAATGCGAATGCTCTTCAAGAGGTAAAAAATGAAATCAAGGCTCAGACTGCTAACCAGAATAGTTTTTATGCTGATATGAATGCGTTTGTGAAAGGAATTAATAGCTATATAGTGAATCAAAGGGAATTCTTGCAGGAGTTGTTGAATAATTCCGACATCCAAAAGGATACTTTGATTACTGTATCGGCTAGCTTGAATAAGATTGCAAATAACGAGGAATTACTTGCTATTCATTCTGACCTTGATAAATTGCTGGTAGCATTTGGAGAGCAGGGTGAAAAAGTTCAAAATATGGATCAGAATCTGAAGATTTTGAAGACGAGCATTAGCAATACGAGTGATGACGTGGCAGAACTCAAAAAGCTCAATCAAGATATCAGCGGCTGCTTGACAGGTATGGCCGATACTCTGGGCGAAATAGCTACAGCCACAGAAGCTACTTCTTCCACAGAAGACTCTATCTTGGAGAAGTTTGATACCTTTGGCAAGTTTATAGGCGATGAGGTAGATGACATAGAGAGAAAGATGGGAGAGACGAATACACTGCTTACCAATAAGTTTGATGAGTTTTCAGAATTGCTTAAGAAGAGCAATACGGAGGCATTGGTGGGCGTGATGAAGCAGCTCACCACGGAATTCCAGAAGCAGATGAACGGCTTGATACAGCGACTGGTGCAGGAAAACTTCGAACAGCTCAATAAGAGCGTGGAGCGACTTAACTCATGGCAGCAGGAGAATAAGAATATGATAGCATCGCTCATCCAGCAATACAAGGATATGGAGACTGACTTCGAAAATTCATCTACTACGCTTACCAAGGTGTCTGCTGATACCAAGGCTTTGGTGGGTGATGGAGGCAAACTCCAACAACTGATAGCTGCGCTTAACAAGGTAATATTGGAGAACCAGAGCTACATTGAGGTAACCAAGAAGCTACAGGAGACGGCTGAACTTACCAAGGACAATATGGTGAAGTTTGATGATTCTACCAATAAGCTCAACGACTGGGTGAGAAAGCAGCGCAACTTTGTGGATGGTGTACAAATGCTCATCGCCAAACTGGAAGAAATCGAAAAGATAAAGGATTATGGCGGTGAGTTTTGGAAGGAAACCAAGAGTAAGATGGAAGAGGGTGTTGGCATCATCCGCAATGGCTCTAAGGAGATAGAGAGTCAAATCTCTGGATTGGACCAGCATTTCTATCAGCGACTCAGTGCTACTTTGGCTCAGCTTGATGCCTGCATACAGGCTATGGTTGAGGCTGCAAACAAGAATAAATAGGAGATGAAGGACTATGGCAAAATCAAATGTTTGGATGTCGGTTTCCGACTTGATGACGGGATTGATGGTAATCTTTCTGTTTATCGCCGTGGCATATATGATTCAGGTAAAGGAAAATCAGAATGTGCTAACTGACTATGTAGAAACCAAGACGAAACTTCACGATAAGTTGGTGAGCGAGTTTAAGGAAGAATCGAAGACTTGGGATATGAGCATTGGCAAGGATTTGTCGATGAGATTTAATAACCCTACGGTGCTCTTTGCGCAGGGTAGTGCCGCTATCACTCCTCAGTTTAAGGTGATATTGGATGAGTTTATCCCTAAGTATCTCGACATCTTGCTGAATGATAGCTTACGGAGCCATATCCAAGAGATTCGTATCGAGGGACATACGGACAATGTGCCTTATCCTCAGCTCCATCCTCAGCCATTCGTTGCGAATGTTATCTTGTCGCAGCAGAGAGCATTGTCGGTATTGATGTATATACAGCCCATGTTTGTGAAGTATCCGCCTGAGCAGCAGCGACTCTTGGAATATTGGTTTACAGCAAATGGATTGTCTTATGGTAAGGCTCTGAACAAGGATGGTGATTATGCGCTCGTATCCAGCAAAGATCATAAGATAGACAAGGAGAAATCTCGCCGTGTGGAATTTCGTATCATCACTACGGGTGATGAAGTGTTAGAAAACTTCGTGAAGAAAAATTCGGCTACGACTGGTTCTTCTGCAACAAATTAACATGAGAAGTGTATGGAAGAAATAGAAGCAATCGTTAAGTTTGATAAATTGCGTAACTATCTAGAGAGCATAGGCATCCATGTGGCGGAAGCCTCTGTTGATGGTTATCATGCCGTGAAGCCTGGGGAAGTGACTCTCCAGGCTATCAAGGATGGTACCTATACCTTTGATGAGGATGGTATCTATCTGAATGGTAGCAATGGAGTGAGACAGAAAGTCTATTTGTATAAAAGAGATTATTATATTACTGGTTATGAGAATAGTAAGCCACGCATGCATATTACAAAATGCAACACGCTAGAAGATTTTATAAATAACAAAAAATTTGACCATTATAGACATGCCAATACAGAAGAAGTACCTGTCATTGACTTGGGAGACGGGTGTCGAGAAGTAATCGTAAAACAATTGCCTTTGTGTGGATTTTGCAGAAGTAAATTGTTGGAAGAATATAGAAAGAGTCAAAAAGATTTTTTTCAGAAAGAATCTTCTATCAAGGATTCGGTGGAGTTTGTCCGTCTCTTGAAAGAAACTCTAGGCATTGTTGATGGGCAGTCACAGGACGTGGATGCTGATATATTTGGCTATGTGAAAGATTGGGAACAAATAAGCAGACGCTATCGAGAATATCACAATTACACCTGTGAACGTTGTGGCTTGCAGATAACCAATCCATGGGATAGGCAGTTTATGCAAGTGCATCATCGTAATGGTATTAAGACAGATAACAATGGCAAAAATCTTGAGTGTCTTTGCATCCGATGCCATGCCAACGTGGATGATGTGCACAGGGAAAATTTCTCAAAAGGCGACAATCTCTTTCGTCTCAATGATTTTAACGAAAAATACCCTCCGAAAAGTTAACAGCATTTAAATGTGTTAATAAATAAGTCTGACTATCTAGACCAATATGACAAGGAATTGAAAGCTGAACCTTATGGGAAAAGTAAGCAAGAGAAGATTGATGCTTTGTCTGAAATGACAGATGAGTTCAAACTGCTGTATGGATGTAGAGCTGACATCGCAATCAAAATGGTGAATGAACAATCTGAATTATTAACTAACTAAATTTGAATCCGATGAATTTTAAGAAATTTTCGGGTGAAGACGCTTCACCTTGACACCATAATGGTGTGCGCCCTTCTCGGGATAAGAATGGGCTTTTTCTCGATAAAATAACATTTAAAAATGAAAACGAAATGGAATTTTCAATGTCCCAGTTGCCTGAATTGATAGGGCTGGGAGTTCCTGTGTTTATAGGTTGCTCGTTTGTTATGGGCAATGGTGATAATTTGCAAGGTTGTCCTGGCAATCGAGAGATAAGCTTGAAGGAAGAACCTGCTTGGGTAGCTAAGGGCAAACGAGAGGAACTAAAGCTCCCTGATGAACTTAATACGCCAGAAGCTATCGAAATACTCAACAAACTACAAGAACATGACTATCTAGACGATTGTTATCAGCCTAAGAGAATGTCGATCTCTGAAAAAGGTGTGTTGGCTTCTCTCATCTCTGATAAATTGGGTATCAACCAACCTTGGGTTACATTCGGAGAATTGTGGAATATGAACAAGGAAACCTTGCGAAAGGGCAATTCTAAAGGAATGGACCAAAAAAGCATAGAGCGATTCATAGAAAAGATAAAAGATGTAATAGATTGATATTTAATGCATTGTGCAATTCTTGCCTACCTGCCCCGGGGCTACCCCGTGGCACATGGACGGGGCTACCCCGTGGCAGGTAAGTTTCAAAAACTCTTAGTACCTTTGCACCCGTAATCAGACAAGTAAAGTCTGGTTGCGGGCGTTTTTTGTTTATAGGAATCCGGTACCGTTCCTGAAACTGAAATTTGGCGAATAACTCGCAGTCCAACCCATAAACATTATATATAAATATGGCAGAAAATGCTTATGTATTTTATCATCCGCAGTATGGCGGATTGAGAGTGGTGAACAACGACGAAGGATTGTTCTTTTGCATCGAGGACCTGGTTGCCATCACTGATATTGGCAGAGATAAATTGTTCCCGGTATTAGCCGACACGGAGGGAAAAGTGGTCGAAATATATGTGGAAGCGGAAACAAAAAAGGTTCCGAAGAAATATAAACAACGTTTGTTTTTCGGTGAATTCTTTGGCAATGCTGACAAGGTGAAACAAAAATGTGGAATAGCTTGGAGAAGCATGATATTCGTTGACTCTCAGGTGGTGAGAGATATGACCATAGGCTGTTCGAAAGATCCTGAGCGTAAGTTGTTTTACAAGTGGGTCAAGGATTTTATCCAGCCTGTGATGGAGGACGAGGACAGATGTTGGCATTATGAGTGTGTCATGATGAAAAGAGTCTGTTATTACCCTCTGGAAAAACCGATGGACATCCGATATACTGCCGACGGCCTGTATATCAACGATATGAGAATCAACTGACATTATTCATCTTTTAAACAAGTTATTACGATTATGAAACAAGCAACAAAGAAGCAGCTCCTCAACGCCCAGAAGGTGGACGGAGCCATCATCAGTGAGGAAAACGGTACCATCGCCTTCCGCAAGGCGCCATGGAACGATACCGAGGTTATCTGCGAACAGCCTAAGGTGATACCGGGCAGAATGGTATGCTCTGGCGAGAAGGGTGGCGATGAGTTCGACTTCAAGCCTTATGAACGTACGGGCGAGAAGCTTTTCGAGGAAATCTTCAAGACCAAGCATGCCGTGGTGCGCACCACCAAGCGCACGGTGCAGGTGAACTATACCTTCAGCCGTGACCTGGACAAGCAGGACATGCTGCGCTACCTCAAGGTAGAGCACAAGGAACTGATTGCCGGATTCAAAGAGAATGTTGAATGTTGAGTGTTGAATGTTGAATTAGGCTAGCGCCCTTGCGACCGTTAGGCAATTCAACATTCAACATAAAATTCAACATTCAACACTCAACATTAAATTCAACATTCAACAATCAACACTCAACATTCAAGAACGATGGAACATATTATAGCATATAATCCGTACAAGAATGGCAATAAGGGGAGCGTAAGCTCCCAGCCACTCTCGGTCTACGACAAGACCATCGCTTATCCCTGGATGGCAGACCTGGTAGCTGCCATCCGTGGGGGTAACGATGAACTGAAGAAGCAGCTGCCTTTTCGCTGCGCTCACTACTACCAGTTCCGAGACAACAGGCGTTCGCAGAAGAACGCCGTGCCCGAAAGCTTCCTCTTCCAGACCACCATCGATGTGGACGACAAGGAATATGTGGATAAGGCGATAGAGAAGGCACGAGAGCTGAACTGCAGCGACACCATCTGGAATGGAGCCCTGCTGCATCTGGAGTACTCTGCCCGCAAGAAGTTGCACATCGACATCCGCATGCCCGTGGGTATGACTATCGAGGAGACACAGCGAGCCTATTGCGAGGCGCTGGGCGTGCCTTACGACGAGAGCTGCATCACGCCAGAACGCATGCTCTTCGTCACCGACAAGGAGTCGGAAATCTATCGCTCGCCCCATTGGTACGAGGTGCTGCCACAGGAAGAACTGAAGAAGCGCAGACAAGCCTACCTGGACCGTGGACTTACAATCGACGGACGGGCTGGGAAAGTTAATAGTTTACAGTTTACAGTTAATAGCAATAGTAATGACAATGTTCAAAATAATAGACTTTCGGGCTCTAACGGCAATCCTGCTGTTTCTCATGGCTCTGCTATTCAGCCTGCCCAACCTGGTAATAGCCATGGTGCTCATGCTGGTAATCTCGGCTCTGCTGGAGGCTATCAGATTCCTGACGGATTACCAACCTCTGGTACCGCCAGCGAGAAGAGCTTAATCGCTTTTGACCTCTTCACGGAGACAGCTGGACTGAAGAATGTGAATATCGATACCGAGGGCTCCCGCCACTCCTCACTTCTTGCCATCATGAGCGCAGGAGCGAGCAGGGTGATGAGTGAGGAAGAACTGAGAAGAGTGGTGGCAGTGAAGATGCCTAGCTTCGCCCAAGAGCGTGACTGCCAGCAGCTGATCCATGACTTCTATGAAAAATATGGAGACAGTTCGAAGCCATTCTCTAGAGATGTGATCCGCATCAATGCGCAGGCGGAGACTCAGGCTAATCAATTAAGAATTAATAATGAAGAATTAAGAATTCAAGGCGCAAGTGCAGGTAATCAAACAGTTCAAAGTTCAAACCTCAATGTTCAAAGTTCCGAAGATGATTACCCCGCTCCGCCCGAGATGCCGAAGAAGCTGCCTAAGCTCGTGGAGCTCCTCGTGTCTCAGACACCGGATGTCTATAAGCCTGCCGTAGCCCATGCCATCTTTCCTCCGCTAGCCACCCACCTCTGCCGCACCTTTTTTAATTACATCGACAATGTGGAGCATGAGGCTACGCTAATGTGTTGTCTCTTAGCTGGTACGGGCGCAGGAAAGAACTGCGTGCAGATGCCTATCAACCTGATTATGGAAGACATCAGAAAACGAGACAAAGATAACCTGAAACGAGAGAAGGAGTGGAAGGACGAGGTGACAAGAAAAGGTGCTAACAAGGATAAGCGTAAGCGACCTGAAAACCTCGTGATCCAGGAGATAGACGCCGATATGACCAACCCTGCCTTCGTGATGCGTACCGCCGAGGCGCAGGAGCATTTCCTCTATACTGCTCTCAACGAGATAGACCAGTTTGATAACCTAAGGGGCATTGGCAACCAGCAGTTTCGTATCATGTGCCTCGCCTTCGACCCTGGTAATCAATATGGACAAACCCGAGTGGGCACGCAGAGTGTTACGGAGCGAGTAACCATCCGATTTAACTGGAATGCCTCGACCACCATCAACAAGGGTATCCGATATTTCTCCAAGGTATTGACCGATGGTCCTATCTCTAGAATCAACTTCTGTACTATCCCTGAGCGTGAGATAGGAGCCGAGATGCCTGTCTATGGCACATACGATGACACATTCAGAGAGAACTTAAAACCCTATATCGAGCATCTTAACATGGCTTCTGGTACTATCAATTGCCCTGAGGCTTTCGCCTTGGCACAGAAGCTGAAAGAGGAGAATGCCGACTTTGCCCGTATGAGCCAAGACAGGGTTTACGAGAACCTCTCGTTCAGAGCCAATGTCATTGCCTATCTGAAGGCTTGCGTGCTCTATGTGGCGAATGGTTGCCAATGGGAATCCGAGATAGAGGAGTTTGTGCGCTGGAGCGAGCAGTATGACCTGTACTGCAAGATGAGATTCTTCCGAGATGCTATCGTGAAGTCGGAGCAGGAGGGAGTGAAGTCGAGCAAAAGAGGGCCTTCCAATATGCTGCAACTTCTGCCAAATGAGTTCTCTTATCAGCAGGCTGAGCAGTTGAGAAGCGACTTGGGGCTGGATACCAAGGGCACCCGACGGATGATAGCCACCTGGGTGTTCAGAAAGTATATCGTGAAAGTGGAGGCAGGCGAAAAAGGCGTTAATGCCGGTAATGACAAAGCTGATAACAGCCATTGCAATTACAATTACGGTAATTACAGTTTTTATCGCAAGCTATGTTTTCTCAAAAATGAATCTAAATAGAAACAATTATGGAAATCGTACTCAAAAGAATAGCTAAGCAGAATACTTACACCATAGGGCGTATGTATATCCTGAAGGACGAGGAGGTGGAGCGCAAGGTGAACTATACGCTCAATAAGGACCAGAAGCGCAGCTTCTGCCATGTGGTAGATGTGGGCAAACTGGACGGGGAGCACTACTTCTGCGATACGCTGGAGCCAACGTGGCGCAATCTGCTGGGCATCACCCTGTTGCCCCAAGAGGAGAATGTGCGCCTGGGGCGAGTGTCGGAGAAGAAGGCGCAGAAGATGAAGGGCAAGACTGCCATACCCGAGGGCACTTATCCCGTGCTCATCACCAAGTCGCCGAGATTCAAGCAGTGGCTGCCCCTGCTGCAGGGCGTTCCTGGCTTTGAGGGCATCCGCATCCATGCCGGCAACTACCCCGATGATACGCAGGGCTGCATCCTGCCGGGCGAAAACAAACTCCGAGGCATGGTGGTAAACTCCCGCATCTGGCTGCATCGCCTCGTCAATGCCATCACGGCGGCGAGAGAGCGAGGCGAGAGCATCTGGATCACCATCATCTAGTAGCCGAAGTTCTCCGAGCGGCGGCATTGCCTCTAATGCAGCCCACGCTCGGAGAGCGAGGTCTGCTACCTATGTGTGTCGGGCATGACACTAACCTAACTGGTTCAAACATCTTCTTATCATCGTTTGACACCTCTCACGGCCTGACTCTCTAACGGATTCTCCGGCCAGAAATGCTTAGGGTATCGGCGCTTCAGTTCCTTGCGGACTTCGAAGTAAGTGCCTTGCCAAAAACTTGCGAGATCCTGAGTAAGCTGAACGGGCTTGAAACCGGGAGATAACAACTCAAGCAGAAGAGGCTGTCTGCCAGCATCGACAGTGGGAGTTGATGTCATTCCGAAACACTCCTGAAGCCGAACACTCAGAACCGGGGCTTCGGTTCCCTGGCGGTAATCGATGCGGATATTGCTGCCCGATGGCACACGGA
>ERZ791833.570-NODE-570-length-16989-cov-4.82302_pt1 | contig 16989 bp, 14 predicted proteins | sample MGYA00510294_ERZ791833 | MGnify/ENA primary metagenome ERZ791833 (study PRJEB30046, sample SAMN00715270) | human gut metagenome | study: EMG produced TPA metagenomics assembly of the A metagenome-wide association study of gut microbiota in type 2...
ATATCGGTTATAATACCACTTTTTTTCTATTAAGACATATTATAATTTAAACCATGTAAACAAAAAAATTAAAGGCGCATGAAAATATTCTCACACGCCTTTAAATATTTTAAATCATCCATTCATCACCTGTCAACGGCTTCGATAAATCACAAATTAATATTTTATACAATACGTAGATATATCAATTATATACCACAGACTTAGAATAAATAACAACTTAATATTTCATATAATCCTTAATAACATTATGGTCTTTAAGCACCTTTTCAATAACAGTACCCTTTATCTTTCTTAAAAGCGGCTTCTTGATATTGTCAAGCACACCCGGTAACTCTATCTCAAGTGGTGACTTGCCATCCATAAGCTTAACGGATGCATCTAAGAGGTCTCTCACATCATATACACTGCCCCATACCTCTGGAACACCTCTGTCAACACCGAGAAGTCCATATACAGCCTCCATAGCTGTTCTTACAGAATACTCAGTTGTAAATATAGTATCTCTTGGTGTTTCAGCAAACTGTCCAAGGAATGCAAAGTTTACACAGCCATCTGGAATAACATCCGGTCTGTCGCCCTTTCTTCTTGGCATAAAGAATGCTGTGATATATGGCATCATCGTAGGAGTTGTGTTGCAGTGGTTCTTAGCAAGCTCATCTATTTCATTTACTGGTATTCCAAGATGATATAACCACTCTGCTGTTATCTCTTCACCAGTACACTCTTTCATAGGCTTCTTTATATAGTCACCAGGTACATCTGTAAATAAGCTGTATACCCATACACACACTTCATCCTTCTTCTGTTCCTTGAACTGTCCCTGTCTGTTGATAGTCCAGCTAAGAAGCCATCTTGAGTCCTTGCAGCTTACGATACCACCTGTAACAACATTTCCAGTTCTTGGGTCTCTTTTACATATCTTCTTAATCTGGTCAATAATCTGCTCGTTGCTTGTTGTAACTGTTGCTGACTCCCAGTTAGACTTAGCTATATCGCCGCAGAACTTCTCTGGATGTCCGAATTCAGGTGACTGCTTTGCAATATTCTTCCAAAGGCTCCAGCAGCCGCTTGTTCTTACCTCTGCATCGCCAACTGGCGCGTGAGTATGGTCGCCATATATAGTACTCTCTGTACAGCTTCCGTTTGTTACGAATACAAGGTCATTTTCTGTAAGCTCGATTGTTTCCTTTTCACCCTTAACGCTGCATTCTATCTTCTTTGCAATCTTCTTACTTCCATTGAATTCAAATACTACATTTTCAACTCTTGTATTGAACTGGAACTTAACGCCTTCTGCCTCAAGATACTTCTGCATTGGAAGGATAAGCGACTCATACTGGTTGTACTTAGTAAACTTAAGTGCGGAGAAGTCTGGAAGTCCTCCGATATGATGGATAAATCTCTGGATATACAGCTTCATCTCAAGCGCACTGTGCCAGTTTTCAAATGCAAACATAGTTCTCCAGTAGAGCCAGAAATCTGAGTCAAATACCTCTTCATCAAAGAAATCTTCAATCTTCTTATCATAAAGGTCTTCGTCCTTAGTAAAGAACAGCTTCATAATCTCCATACAGCCCTTTTGGCTTAAGTTAAACTTGCCATCTGTATGTGCATCCTGTCCACGGTTAATAGTTGCCCTGCAAAGTGAGTAGTTAGGGTCATGCTTGTTAAGCCAGTAATATTCATCAAGTACTGAAGCTCCTGGCTTTTCAAGTGAAGGAATACTTCTGAACAAATCCCAGAGGCACTCGAAATGGTTCTCCATCTCTCTTCCACCTCTCATAACATATCCTCTTGTTGGGTCATTTATACCATCACATGCACCACCGGCTATATCCATAGCCTCAAGAATGTGAATATGTTCTCCCTTCATCTGTCCATCTCTTACAAGGAAACACGCTGCTGCAAGTGAAGCAAGTCCGCTTCCTACTATATAAGCTGACTTATCATCAACGCCATCCGGCTTTTCTGGTCTTGCAAATGCTTCATAATTACCATTAGAATAATATATTCCTTTACTATTTTTATCATACTTTCCACGTTCTGTATTTCTATATTCTTCGTGTTCCGTCTTCTGTATTTCTTTTATCTTCTTTTTCTCTGTACCATTCTTATTCTTTGCGTTAAGTGCTGCAACTCCTGCGCCTACAGCAAGCAGTGCTGCTCCTGCCTTTAATGTCTTGCTTCCGATTGATTTCTTACTCATATAGAACCTCATTTCTGCGCACTTTTTTACTCATAATAGGTTTGTGTCAGGTGCGCTCAGACATCAATCCCGCATGTGAAAAATCTATTTTTCACACTATTCTTTTTTCTCATAATTTTCATAATTTCTCTTTGTCTTCGGAGTTTCACTCCATATCTTATCAGCATATGGTTTCCATGTATTAGCATAAGGAACACATTTGCTGCAAAGATGCTCTGCTGTTTCCGGTGACTGTAAATCTGTTGACTTGGCACCCGTTTCCTTAACCATCCTCTGCAAAATCTCAGGATTTTCAAGCATAGGACAAGGTCTTAAGTGGTTTTCATTAAATGGCTGGTTCTTTCTGTATGCCATAAACAGTGGCTGGTGAAGTATCTCAAGAAGTGTATTAGTTCTGATGTTTGCACCTGAATAATGTATAAATACACAAGGCTCTGCATCGCCATTGGCATTGATGTGGAAGTAATTTCTGCCACCGGCTATACATCCGCCAACGAATTCACCATCATTCTGGAAATCAAATGTGAATAATCCCTTACCTGTTGTAAGACTTCTTATCTGTCTTATGCGGTCTTTCATATATATTCTCTGCTCAGGTGTTGGAAGCAATTCAACAGATGCATCATTTCCAACTGGCATATAATGGAAATACATCGCATAGCGGCATCCCTTATCAACCATAAGCTGGATGAATTCATCACTTGTAACTGTTTCTGTATTCTTGGAGGTGTAGCATATCGAAGTACCGAATACAAGACCATTTTTCTTTAAAAGGTCCATCGCATGCATAACCTTTCCATATACGCCGTCACCTCTTCTTAAGTCGTTGACTGCCTCAAAGCCTTCAAGACTTATGGCAAGGTAAAGATTACCAACTCTCTTCATATCCTCACAGAACGCTTCATCAACAAGTGTTCCATTGGTAAAGGAAAGAAATGCACAATCATTATGCTTCTCACACAACTTAATAATATCGCTCTTTCTCACAAGTGGTTCGCCGCCTGTAAACATATAAAGGTATATGCCCAATTCCTTGCCCTGTGTTACAACGCTGTCCATCTCATCAAATGTAAGATTAAGCTTGTTGCCGTATTCTGCCGCCCAGCAGCCTGTACAATGAAGATTACATGCACTTGTAGGGTCCATAAGAATGAGCCAAGGCACATTACAGTTATACTTTTCTCTCATTTTCCTTATTGTCTTAGTTCCATTTAAAAATGCTTCAAAACCAAGATTAAGTACTATTGTCTTTAATACATTAGGGTCTATTTCATCTAATGCCTTGTTAATGTACTTATTAAGTGCGCTGTCCTTATCTGAAACTTTCTGTCTTACACCATCGAAATCGACATCAAGCTTCTCACCATCCATATATTTCTCCATAAAATCGACAAGCTTTAATATCTCTTTTTCTCTGTCTTTATCTAAATTCTTCAGTATTATATCAGTAGCTTTGCTGACTGCAATTCTTCCTGCTTTATGTGTTATTGTACCCATATTTATCACCATTCCTGTATTTTATTTTCACTGTAAATGTATTGCTTATCCCCGTAAGCTTCTGTCCGTCTTAACCGTATTAATGACTATTATTAAGTTAAGCACGCCATCCAGACACAGGTTCAGTCCTATAAGTCTTATCATCATTCTTGTAGTTTCACCCGGCATCAGTATAAGCAAAATACCAAGTGCTGCTACTATAACTGCCATAATTAACATAATCCACCAGCTGCTTATTCCAAATCTTTTAGAGTCCAGCGCAGTCTGTATCTTAAGTGTCGCATCCACCAGCATGACTATTCCTATGCATGTCGATAACAACTGTACTATGCTTGATGTTCTACATACAAATACTATGCCGACAATAGCTGCTACTATGCCAAGTGCAAGGTCAAACTGGAATGCCAGCTGATATACATCCTTTGCAAAGTACCCTATCACTTTCACAACTCCATACACTATCAGGTATATTCCAAATACCGTACAGACTGTGTTAAGTGCTATTCCCGGCGCAAGAAGCAATATAAGCCCGACAAGAATAAGACATACTGTAAGCAGATTGTACATATTCTTTATTCCCTTTATGCCATTCATAATTTAACCTCCTTTATGCATTTATAATTACATCTATAAAAGAGCACATTTAAAATATTTATTAATACATTTTATATCTGCTCATTTATTGATTGTAATTGAAGCTGTTCAATGAACATTATCTATAAATATTCTTGTAACAGCTCTTTCTATGTGGTTAATCTACTATATTTTTCTATATATTAATACAGACAAATTAAGGAGAATGTACATAATTCGTACACTCTCCTCAATTTGTCTGAAAATAAAATATTTATAAACTAATTAATATACAACTATAAATAAGTAAATTTAAAATATTGCACAAGTATGTCCGCATTAGATAGACATATTTTCCATAATTTATTGAAATGTATATAAAGCACAAACAAAAGTAAATTATCTTTGTGTATTTTTCTGTATTTGCTCATTTATAGTATATAACTTAACAATCCTATCTATATTGCAAAAAACAAAGTTTTTATACTAACCCACTTTACTTGCCTTTGATATCATAACTGGAAGTGTGGCATCTATTGACTCTGCTATCTTTCCGATAAAGTGCTCAAAGTCAGCCTGCATACCGCTTTCTATCCATTTGTATGTACTTCCGATAATGGCATATCCATAAAAATATGACATAAATTCAAGGTCTTTTTCTGATATATTCTGCCCCTCACTTTTTCTTGCTATATAACTTTTTACAACCTCTGCTGTCATCTTTTCAAGATAATTCGTTATAATATCGCGGTTTTTGGAATTATATACGTGTATCACAACATCCTTATACTGCGCAAGCAAAGAAGCCGCCTTGCTGTACTTCTCATAAAAAGAGCCATCTTTGGCAACATCCCTCAGATTTTCCTCAATCTCCTGCATAAATATGCTATTTAACACATCATATATATCCTTATAATAGTAATAAAATGTGTTTCTGTTAATCTCACATTCATCACATATATCCTTAACTGTAACTTTATCTATTGACTTTGTCTTGAGTAACTCTAAAAGACTGAGCATTATAGCCTTTTTTGTAAACTTAGCCATATATAAACATCCTTTACATCATAGTTTTTATTCCGTTTTCGGTGTTAGGTGGGTCACAACTTCAAAAGTCTTATCATGCAGGCACGAACGACATTTCAACCTTTTAACCCTTACATCATAATTATGAGTATATCATAACTTTTATATTGGAGCTAATGAAAATATCATTAAAGATTTATATGATGTACATATAAAAATATTCTTACTGATTTTTGTATCTATAATCCCCTTTACGTTCATCTTCTGATTTTTCTGCATAAAATGTAAGTAAGCACATATTTACACAGAAAGGATTATTATGAATTGCTCCAATAACAATTCAAGACACCGCTGTAATAACTGTGGTTCATATGGCACTTACGTCACTATTCAGGGTCCTATGGGACCGCAAGGCGACCCGGGTCCTGTGGGTCCACAGGGACCTAAAGGGGAACGCGGACCTGCCGGAGAACAGGGACCTGCTGGTGCGCAAGGACCGCAGGGGGAACTAGGACCGCAAGGTGTGCAGGGCGACCGTGGCTGTCCGGGACCACAGGGCGAACAGGGTATCCAAGGCGAAAAAGGTGACACCGGCGAAACTCCTGCTATCACTGTAGTCGAAGATACTCCTCTAAGTTATAAGCTCAACTTTAAAACCTCAACAACTGATATAACTACCCCTACAAATATAATTACCTTTCTCACTAGTCCCTTTTTCTAATTAAAAAACTTCTAAACATCTTTTCGGGAAAATAACACAATTAACTCACAATGAAACAACACCTCCTGATTGATGTCAGAATAACCGCTTGTTCGTGGAAAAATATCATATTAAAAAGGAAACAAGTCTACACTCGCTGAAATTCAAAATATACTCTTTGAAAATCACTCATATTCAATAGCAAAGTTGAGACCTTAACTATTGAAGTATTCGGAAAGTGGTCAATACATACCCTTTTCTACTATAATAATGCAGGCATTTTATCGTAGCTGTGTTTCTGCCACTGTATCAACAGTTGAGACGGTAAAGACTGACTTATTTCCTCATAGAGAAGCTTCATCAACCACTGACAAGTCGATACACTCCACAGGATTGACTCGCTGAATTTCACCGTCTCGACCTGAAATCAACGCTTTATTTCTTTGCATTTTCCTCTAATTCCAGCATATATTTATCAAAGTCAGACATAAATAATCTGTCTTGAACGACACGGTACTTTTCAAATTCAGTTTCAGCTTTTGCCTTGGCAATCTCCGCTGTAATTTTTCCTGCATCCTGAAGAACCTCTCTGTCAGCTGCCATCAGAAACAAATCAAGACGCTTTGACCAATCCTCCATCGTCATTGGAATGTGACGCTCTGCACGGTCTTCTGCCAAATCCAGATATGCTGATACAATACGTTCCAACGAACGCATTTCTTCCTCTCTTAGATAGTTTTTTGCAATGCTTACATCACTTTTTACTATTTTGCCATCCGGTGCTGATGCCCAAGTAGTTAATCCCATATGCGGCTTGTCTGCATCTGCACGCTCATTATTCACTTTAAAGCCGACTGCAATAATCATTTGAAGATTATAATGCTTGGTATCACGTGTAACCTGACGAGAACCTTCCGTTTGAACTATCCGGAAATTCCGGATAGTTAAATCTTCCTCAAGTTCTGAATCCGAATAAATTTTTTTAATGTGTTCATTGATTGTACGAACATCCACATCATATAACGTGGCCATCATCTTCTGTGTGAGCCATATATTCTCATCCTCATAGCGCATTTCAAAACTGTCCTGCTGGTCACCGACAGAAGCAATATAGGTTAAATATTCTGCTGCACTGGAACGGATAGTTACTTCATCTTTTTTCTTTTTCAAATAAAAGTCCCTCCTCATTTCAAAATACATTTAGCATAAATATAGCACTATAACATCATAGAATTCTTTGTTTTTCTTATGCCACTTTCAGGCTTCTATTTATCTTTTCGGGACAATAGCACGATTGACTCACAATGTCCAGTATTCGGAAACATATCTATACAACAGCCCTTCTTAACCTCATATCCACTCTCCTGCAACATAACCAAATCTCTTGCAAGGCTTGTAGGCTTGCAGGAAATGTACACCATTGACTCCACGCCATAATCAATTATCTTCTTAAGTGCCTTTGGATTGATACCATCTCTTGGTGGGTCAAGGACTATGAAGTCCGGTTTGTCCTTTATGTTATCAAGTGCATTAAGTACATCATCTGCGATAAATTCACAGTTAGTAAGACCATTTATTCCGGCATTAATCTTAGCAGCCTCAACAGCCTCCGGTATTATCTCAACGCCGATAACCTTCTTTGCAACAGGTGCAAGTATCTGTGCTATCGTTCCTGTTCCGCTGTACAGGTCGAAGATAACCTTATCCTTAGTTGTTCCGACATAGTCTCTTGCCTTTGAGTAAAGAACCTCCGCGCCAAGTGAATTAGTCTGGAAGAATGAAAATGTTGTAATCTTAAACTTAAGTCCAAGAAGCTCCTCTTCGATATAATCTCTTCCAAATACTACCTCTGTCTTTTCATTTATTACCGCATCGGCAACACTGTCATTGTAAGTGTGTAAAAAGCCTGTTATCTGTCCGTCAAGTGACAGCGACTTTAATCTGTCTGCCAGCTCATCCATCGGAATATCATTCACTGTAGTTGTTACGATATCCACAAGAATTTGCCCTGTTTTTACTGCCTTTCTTACAAGCAAATGTCTTAAATAGCCCTCGTGCTTCATCTTATGGTAGTATGTCAGATTTTTTTCAAGTGCATAATCATATACACACTTAAGTATTTTTCTGTAATCATTATCAACAATCTTACAGCCTGTTACTGTGACTATGTCGTACATACTGTTTCTCTTATGTAAACCTAAGGCTATAGGACCATCTTTTACCTCATCACCAAATGAGAATTCCATCTTATTGCGGTATTCGCTTGATACCGGACTTCCAATTATTCCTTCCCACTCGTATTCTGTATTTATAACAGGGTCAAGAAGCTTCTTAACTGCTGCCTCTTTCATCTTTAACTGTTCTTCATACCTTACAGTCTGGTATACACAGCCACCGCATTTCCCAAAATGCTCACATCTTTCGTTAGTTTCTGTATCTGCCTGACAGACAACTTCAAGAAGTCTTCCCTCACATTTGCCGTGTTTCTTCTTGTTTACCATAAACTTAACTGTCTGTCCCAGTATGGAATTCTTTACAACAGCCTTTTCTTCTATAACCTGTCCGTCTTCCTCCGTCCTGACTACCACATTTCCCTTATTAGGAAAATCAACACTCTCCACATAACCTGTATATATTCCGCCTTTTTTCATCTATATTCTTCCTTATATTATCTATAGTAGTAGTTTTTTTAAGACCCTCTCCAAGGTCATTATAATGTTGCATTTTAAATATATTTTTGTAAAGTCAATCGCTGTTCTTCTAACTCACACTAATACACGCCCTTACATTCTCCGCATAACTATATTGCTATTAACCGAATAAATCATCCAATAATAAATGTCTGCTTTGCAACCACTTTCCTTCCAATCTTAAAACACCACATCACAAGGAAAAAGACCACTGACCGATTACATAACCTGCCAGTGGTCTATATATACCTTAGTATTATTCTTTTATTCAATACATTAACTTCTGACCGCAGTCAGAATAAAATATATTACTTCTACCTGCCTTGCCCGACTAATACTAATTAGTTCTCGAAGTCATCTTCTTCATCTTCAAAATCGTCTTCAAAGTCATCATCATCGAAGTCGTCATCAAAATCATCAAGATAATCAGGTGTAAAGTATCTGTATATAGCATATACAATTGCTGCTAAAGCTGCAACAGCTCCGATAACTGCTAATGCTATAATAATTACATTACTTTTCTTCTTATCTTCTTCTGCTTCCTTCTTACGAAGAAGTTCATTAAGCTTACTTGCTGCAATAAGCTCCTCAATCTTATCCTTATTCATAACAACCGCTCCTTTCCAGCCACATAATAAAGTAAATATATTGTATCACAATCAGTTTTATTTGTCACCATATTTGATTATATCTTCTTTAATCTGGCGAAACCTGCAAGCATTTTCTTAAGACCTGCCTGTTCAAACTTCACAGATACCATATAGTCACGTTCGCCGGACTCTATAGATATAACCTTGCCCCTGCCAAACTTGCTATGTTCAATAGTGTCACCAACTGAATATCCAAGTCCTGTTGAAGCCACGCCTCCCTTGCTGCTTTTTGATGCTGACGTACCAGCGCTGACTGCATTTGAAGAGCCTGACATACCTGAAGAAGCTGCGCCTGCCTCCTTTTTAGCTGGCTTCTTTAAGTCAAATATGTCCATAGGAAACTCTTTTCCGAAACCAACCTTCTTATTCGCACCCGCATTTGCAGTATCACGTATAGCCTCTTTAGTCGCTTCATCCACCTTATCCTTCTTAGGATGCGCACTATATGCTCCCGGCTTCTTAACGCTTGTACCATATGGACTTGCTGAACCATAATAACTTACACTTCCTGTATTGCGTGTTCCTGTCGCACCACTTCCATATCCAGTCAGACCTGTCCTGCTATAAGGTGTTGAAAAGCCTGTACCGCCTTCTCTTCCTGAACCATATGTAGTATTGCCATAACCTGTGCTTTTATACATACCGCCAGACTTTGAAGCACCGCCAAGCTTTACTCTGCCTGACTCCTTAAATGTTACATTGCCACTTCCATATCTGCTGAGTGCCGCCTTTGCATTTGCACGTATATTGTATACAGGCTGCTCTTCGGACTCATCTTTTCCGCCGTATGCTATCTTTCCTTTATAACCTGAGCTGTTATTTTCTATATTAAGATATTCGTCCGGTATCTCCTTTATAAATCTTGACACCTTGTTCATCTGCGTTTCACCGCGCACCATACGCATCTTTGCACTGCTCAGATTAAGCACTTTTTCAGCTCTTGTTATACCTACATAACACAGTCGGCGCTCTTCCTCTATCTCTGTCGGGTCATCCGATACTATCGTCATATAGCTTGGGAAAAGTCCATCCTCCATACCCGTCATAAATACGATTGGGAATTCAAGACCTTTGGCACTGTGAAGTGTCATAAGCATAACCTGCTTCTCTGATTCGTCAAGATTGTCTATGTCAGCTATAAGCGCAACTTCCTCTAAGAAGCCGCTAAGAGATACTTCCTCGCCCTTTTCGGCACAACCATTTTCATAACTTACAACCTTGTTTATTAATTCATCAATATTTTCCTGTCTTGCTTCTATTTCCTCTGCTGTTTCGCTTTCCGCAAGACTTTCTATATATCTTGTGTCGTCAAGCACTGTCTTTACAAGTTCCTTAAGACTTAGGAATTCCTGCTTTGCCTTGAGTGAATTAATCAGTGTTACAAATGGCTCTATTTTTCCGGCACCTCTTTTTATCGTATCAATGTTCTCCGCCTCGCATAACGCCTGCCAGAAAGTTATGCCGTTCTGGTCTGCATATTCCTGCACACGCTCTATTGTAGTCGCACCTATTCCCCTTTTAGGAACATTTATAATACGCCTTACTGCCTGCCCGTCCATACCATTATCAATCGTCTTAAGATAGGCAAGAATATCCTTGATTTCTTTTCTTTGATAGAAGCTGATACCGCCATATATTCTGTACGGAATGTTTTTCATCATAAGCTTTTCTTCAAGAACTCGCGACTGTGCATTGGTTCTGTAAAGAATAGCTATATCGTTATAATTCCAGCCATCGCGTACATATGAGCTTATGCTGTCAACCACGCCCTGCGCCTCGTCATAGCCATTTTCGTAAAGTGTATAATTAACCTTCTCGCCTTCGCCATTCTCCGTCCACAGGCTTTTTGACTTTCTGCCCACATTATTCTGGATAACTGCATTGGCAGCATTAAGTATTGTCTGGGTTGAGCGGTAATTCTGCTCAAGCTTTATTACCTTTGTTCCCTCAAATGTATTTTCAAAGTTAAGGATATTGGTAATATTGGCACCCCTGAACTTATATATCGACTGATCATCATCACCAACTACGCACAGGTTGCCATATTTCTGCGCAAGCATTGATATAAGCTTAAACTGTGAAGTATTGGTATCCTGATATTCATCCACCATAATGTACTTAAATCTTTCCTGATAGTAATTAAGCACTTCTGCATCCTTCTCAAACAGTTCAACTGTTTTAAATATCAAGTCATCAAAATCCAGCGCATTGTTAAGCTTAAGTGTCTTTTGATATTCTGCATACACATTTGCAATTCTCTTGGCATTGTAGTCCCCGCCTGCCTCAAGAGCCATTTCGTCCGGTGTCATAAGCTCATCCTTGGCGTGGGATATGGAATTCATAATAGTTCTTTCCTTTAACATCTTTGTATCGATGTTAAACTTCTTGCATATATCCTTTATAACGCTCTTCTGGTCGTCTGTATCATATATTGTAAAGTTGTTTGTGTATCCTATCCTGTCTATATATCTTCTTAGTATACGCACGCATGTTGAGTGAAATGTGCTTACCCACACTTCTCCTGCGCCATTGCCTACTGTCGCATCTACTCTCTCTCTCATCTCTCTTGCTGCTTTATTCGTAAATGTTATCGCAAGTATATTATAAGGTGCTACCCCGCAGTCATCTATAAGATAAGCTATTCTGTTTGTAAGAACTCTTGTCTTACCTGAACCCGCACCTGCTATTATAAGCAGAGGTCCTTCTGTGCGCTTTACGGCGCGCTTCTGCATATCGTTTAATCCATCTAAATTCATATACTACTCCTGTTCTATACTGAATATCACACGAACATGTATTCTTGTCATACTAAGTTAGTATATCAAATGTGGGGGAATTAATAAAGGGGAAAATTATGTTTGGTGGGGAGAATTATAGATTGGTTACGGACACTAAAATATAAGCGGATGTCTGTATTATAGACACCCGCTCATACAACATTATTAATATGCCTGATTACGACAGCTTAGTTCCACAATTACTACAGAACTTAGCTCCATTCGTAGGTGTTCCGCAGTTAGGACAGAACTTATATGTACCACTACCGGCACCTGCTGATGACTGGTTATTATTAATATTATTCATCATCTGCTGTCCCATAGCCATACCCATCTGTATGCTCATCATATCGCCGGCAATATTGTTACTGCCTTTTCCGATATTGTCTGCCATAGCCATCTGGCTGTACTTGCCCATATCAGATACCATAGCCTGTGAAGCTGCCTTATTCTGCATCTTTGTTATTTCTTCCGGATAAGAGAAACTTGCTATATTAAAATCAGTTATCTCTATACCAAGCTTCATCATCTGCATATCAAGGTCTTCCCTGATACCAGAAGATATCTCGAAAGCATTAGCCTGAAGATTAAACATATCCTTGCCTTCTTTAGATATCCACTTCATAAGAAGCTGGTCTAATACGGCAACAACTCTCTGCTTTACATCATCAACTGTATACATCTGCTTGATACCTGCAACCTTGTCAATAAGGCATACGTAATCAGATATCTTAAATGCAAAGTTACCAAATGCTCTTACAGGCATACCACCAGGAAGTCCTGAATATGGAATAGCTATAGGATTTTTAGTTCCCCAGTTAACATTAAACTCCTTTGTATTGACAAAGAGAACCTCCGCTCTCATTCCACTGTTAAATCCAAACTTAAATCCTTTAAGTGTTGACAGGAATGGTATAATCTGTGAATCGATATCGAATTCACCTTCATCCTTAAATATACCTTCTATGCTGCCATTATATAAGAATATTGCATCCTGTCCCGGACGGATTATAAGGCGGCTGCCTTTCTTTATCTCCTTATTAGTCCACTTCCAAAATATACAATCATCTCTGTATTCTTCCCATTCAACCACATTGGAAAGCTGACTTTTGAATAAACCCATGGTTTCCTCCCGATATTATCAATTCTGTTTTACTGAATTCCCATCTGTGCCTTAAGTGCTGCAAGTTCATCATCAACCTCTGAATTAGATGGTTCTGCATCATACTTAGCAGCAAGGTTATCAATATTAGAATCCTCTGCTGAAGAATTAAGTTCTGCCATAGCATTAGCCTCATCAAGCATCTTGTTAGCCTTAGCCTCCATACGGCTGAAAGCTTCCATACTATTGCTTGCACCAACTACGCTTGAACCAACCTTGTTGATACGCTCCTGAGCTTTAGCTGCCTTGACTGTTGCCTTGATAGCTGCTCTTCTTGCCTCAAGTGATGATATATCTTTAACGAGCTTATCGTGCATCTGACGCATCTTAGCTGCATTATCTGCTGCCACATTATAAGCCTGTGTAAGTGCTGCCTGTGTTGTTGTAAGCTGCTGCTTCTTCTCAAGGAATGACCTTGCATCAGCCTCGTTGCCAGCTCTGAGCGCCTTCTCTGCGTAAGACTGCATCTTATTAATCTGTGCTGTGCACTCATCAAGTTCTCTCTTAGCTCTTGTTTCCTCTGCCATAACAGATGCTGTCTCAGCTTTAACCTTTCCTAAATCGCTTTCAAGGTTTCTCATATACTGGTCAATCATCTTCTCAGGGTCCTCACACTTATCTAAAAGTGCGTTGATGTTTGCGCTCATAATATCCTTAAATCTTGTTAAAATACCCATAATATCCTCCCATTCTTTAACACAAGTATAATAATGTTCCATTACAAGCCAAAATATTATTCTTCCAATAGAACTAACAAAAATATTATACTATATTAAGTATTAAAAGTCACTAGTCTTTATAGATATTTATCAGATAATTCTAATATATGTTAGCCTTTTATATATATTTTAAAAAAGTTATGATATTATTCTTACTTTTTCTGTTTTAAAGCACGCTTTGCTTCTTTTGCCTCTTCCTTCGCTTCCCTTTTTTCTTCCTTAATCTCTTCCTTAGTCTTAGCCCTGCCTGCCTGCGATATGCGGCTTGTGTAATCGTCTATAAGGCTTTCGATAATATTTTTCTTCATATAAACATCAAAACTTAACAGACAGACAAGTGTAAATAACTGTAAAAAGTCCCTGTCCTCATCATCACTTACATCTTTAAATGTGCTTTTTGCAAGCTCTGTACTGTTTAACACATCCTTTGATAATGCATCTATCTGTAGCTTTTCCATGCTGTATATTTCGCTGTATATCGTATCAAGGTCTGGAACTTCATCTGTGTCAAAGAACTTATCAGTAAGTGGATTAAGAAGCTTCTGGATATCGCTTATTGAAAGTATATTCTTAAGGTAATATATAAATGTTAAAACGTATATATGCTCCTTTGAATATTTTTTCTTTACCGGCGGTGGCAGAAGATTGTTCTTTGTATAATTATTAATCATAGTTTTAGTGAGTATCTTATCATCCTCGTGCCTCTTGACATCCGATAAGTGCTCATCCATAAATGTTGTCACCTGATCCATATAAAGGTCTATATTAGGAACATCTCCCGGTTTAATATAATTAAGCTTCACAAGTCTTTTTAAAAGTGTATTAACAAACTCCTGATTATTATTATTCATACTTTTACTCCTGATATAATACTGACTTAATGCTACAGTCACATAAAATGCAAAATAACTGCTACACTAATTTCAATCCATAGCACATATTATATAGTATTAAAAACCATATATCAAGGGTTTTGTTGTGGATGATGTAGTATTGACATATCCAACATATGCCATTTACAGTAAGTTCAGACTAATTACATGGCTGCTGATACCCTTACTCATCTCAAGAAGAAAATACTGTACACTTTTGGTATGGTATTGGACATAGTATTCATCTTGATAAGGCAGAATATTCATAGCACAATAATTAACATGAAAAAGTTGTAAAGTGGTGTTAAATATATTTACATACTATAAATAATGCTGCTACACCAGCCATTATTTCTATAAATAATATGCAGTAAATATTACCAATAACCACATACCATATAGATTATGCCTGATACAGCAGCCCACATTTTACAAATATTCTTATCACGCTTAATCATAAGCAGCCTTTTATCTGCCTGCTTATCCCTGTTTTTTAGTTATATTTTCTAACATATAAACAGAATTTATATAATCGTCTATTCTTCTTATTCATATCTTCTTTCTTAAATTTATCTTCTAATATAAGCAGAATTTATCTAATAACCCATTTTACTTATCTTTACTATCCGACATAATTCCAAGTCTTTCAAACACTCTGTCATACCCGTCATTGCCATAGTTCAGTGAACGGTTGACCCTGCTTATTGTAGCTGTTGAAGCTCCTGTCTTTTCTGCTATCTCAAGATATGTCTTCTGTTCCCTTAACATTCTTGCGACCTCAAATCTCTGTGCCAAAGAAAGCAGTTCATTAATCGTGCATACATCTTCAAAAAAATCATAACATTCTTTAACATCATTAAGGCTAAGTATCGCTTTAAAAAGTTGTTCTACTTCCTTAGACTTTAACTTATCATTCATATTAAACCCTCAATTCCCGCGTTAATAAATGCGTGTTTTTATCTCGTTTTAACAGTTTAACACAGTAAAGTTTTACAGTAAATACATTTAGCCAAAATTTATTTTATTTTTTTAATTCTTACTCATCCCTGCGGCCTATATAAGACTCATAAAGCCTGTAATCATTGTTTACTATAAGCTCCTCGGGGAATTCTACATCCTCAATAACCTTATATGCCCTGTCAAAGTCGCATATGCTCTCCTTAATATGTGCATCACTTCCTATAGATATGCATACTCCGTATTCTTTACACAATTTAAGCATTTTAACATCATTATCATATGCTCCCTGCCTTGGTCCATCAGGATTAAGTGATGTATTATTCACCTCAAGCAGAACGTGTTTTTCCTTTGCAGCCTTTACAAGCTTCTCATAATCAACCGGGTATCTTGAATCGTCAGGGTGTCCGATTATATTTACATAAGGATTATCCATCGCCTTTATGAGCGCACCTGTATTCTGTTCTACACTTCCCGGCTTTATACATGGAATGTGAAGACTTGCTATAACCACGTCACACCCCTTAAGTCCATACTCTTTAAGGTCTATATTGCCATCATAATCCATAATATTAGCCTCACACCCCATATAAAGCTTAACGCCATCCTTGTTTCTTGGAATTATCTTCATATTAGAAAAATACAGTATTCCTGCACTTCCCGGCATCTTAGGTGCGTGGTCTGTTATGGCAAGATGTGTAACTCCTGTCTTTGCCGCATATGCAGCCATCTCATCTATTGTGTTATAAGCATGTCCACTCACAAGTGTATGCGTATGTGTATCTATTGTGTACTTCATAATTCCCACTTTCTTTCATTAATCATTCATAATCTTCGCTGTCTTATTAGTTGTCATTTTTTTCTTTCTTCATCATAATATTATGATGTCAGACCTTTTAATACTGATATCATTATATACATTTATAAGTCCATCTGCAACGTGGCAAATGTATTATAAATGTATCAAACATCCCATAAATCTTTTTTAATCACTGAAAATATGATATACTGTGCGCAAATAATAAAATGATGCACGTGTCCCAGGTAAAAAAGTCGTTTTATACTTTTGACATTTACATCATAAAATAACATACAAAAGAAGTTCACTATATAATAAATATGATTAAAGGGTCAAAAGGTATCATCGATGCATGCTT
>ERZ791833.576-NODE-576-length-16823-cov-189.648_pt1 | contig 16823 bp, 8 predicted proteins | sample MGYA00510294_ERZ791833 | MGnify/ENA primary metagenome ERZ791833 (study PRJEB30046, sample SAMN00715270) | human gut metagenome | study: EMG produced TPA metagenomics assembly of the A metagenome-wide association study of gut microbiota in type 2...
AGATGCTAGGATCGATGCGGTTTACCATCTCACGGATAGCCTGCATGGTTTCGATATCATGAACACCCATCAGGTCGAAACGGAAACCATCGATATGATATTCGTCTATCCAGTATTTCACGCTCTCCAGCATAAACTGGCGCATGAGAGGCTTCTCTGAAGCAGTCTCGTTGCCACAGCCTGAACCGTCAGAATACTTACCATCCTTGGTCTTGCGATAATAATAATCAGGATAGGTACGCTGGAAATTGCTGCCATTGATATCGAAAGTATGGTTATATACGGCATCGAAAATCACTCGAATGCCTGCCTTATGCAGCGCCATCACCATCTCCTTGAACTCCTTGATGCGGGTTACTGGAGAATAAGGGTCGGTAGCGTAACTGCCTTCCGGCACATTATAGTTCTTCGGATCATAACCCCAGTTGAACTGTGGTTTGTCTAGTCGGGTCTCATCTATAGAAGCGAAATCGAATACAGGCTGGAAGTGGATGGCGTTGATGCCCAGATTCTTGAGATATTCGATGGCCTTTGGCTCGGTGAGGGCGAGATACTTGCCCTTATATTTCAAGCCGGATGTAGGAGAAATGGAGAAATCACGCACGTGAAGCTCGTAGACAACGAGATCGGCTGGCGATTTCAGGGCAGGACGCACGTCCTGATCCCATCCAGATGGATCAGTATCATACAAATCTACGATGGCGCCACGGTTTCCGTTCACACCTACTGCTTTGGCAAATGTACCTGGTGTTTCACCCTTGCCAATATCAAAGGTATAGAACTTTCCCTTGAGGTCGCCCTTGACAGTAGCCTCCCAGCGCTCATCACCCAACTTCTTCATTTTCAGCGTTTTATAAGCCTTTCCTCCCTGACCTTGCTTATAAAGACGGAGGGTTACAGAAGACTTTTGGGCTGTTGGAGCATTCAGGATAAACATGGTTTTCTCCTTGGAATACATCATCTCATTGAATGTCTGCTGCGCATTCAATGAAGTTGGTAAAACGGTTGCTGTCAATGCTGCAATTATTAGTTTTTGGATATTCATATTGTTAAGTTATTGTTATACAGGACATTAAAGCGAACTGAGCGAAGAAAACCGTGACAGATTATCTACGCTCATTTTTGGCGTATTTCCGACCAACCGGACAGTTGGACGGAAATACGGAAATTATAGGCTTATTTAGCGAGCAATGAGATGGCGAAACCACCACCACGTGCTTCATTAATCTTCAAAACATCACCCTTCTTCACAGTCCTGTGGATGATCTGATAAGATTTAGGGTTCTTCTCGTAGTCGGCATTCTTGCCGTCCTGATAAATAGCGCAAGCATACTTCTTGCCCTTATCCAGGAAGTCGAGTTTTACTACGGCTGTGCGGGCTGCATCAGTCTTACCGCCTACAAACCAGTTGTCGGTACCCTTAGCCTTGCGGGCTACGGTGATATACTTGGCTGGCTCAGCTTCCAGGTACTTGGAGTCGTCCCAGTCGCAAGCTACGTCGCGGATAAACTGGAAGGCATCGTCATACTTCTCATAATGCTCTGGAAGATCGGCAGCCATCTGCAGCGGACTGTACATTACGAGATAGAGAGAAAGCTGACCACAGAGAGTGGTATGAACATAACTCTTATTGTTGCTCCACTCAGAAAGCTTGGTCTCAAAGATACCAGGAGTATAATCCATCGGACCACCCTGCAGACGGGTGAATGGCAACATTACGGTATGATAAGACTTGTTACCGCCAAATGCCTCATATTCTGTACCACGTGCACTCTCGTTGCCAACCAGGTTAGGCCAGGTGCGGCAGATACCTGTAGGACGGGTTGCCTCGTGGGCATTCACCATGATATGATGCTTGGCAGCGGTCTCGATGACACGCTGGTAGTGATTGTTCATCAACTGGCTGTAGTGATACTCACCTCTTGGGATGATATCACCTACATAACCGGTCTTCACGGCATCATAACCATATTTGTTCATCAGGTTGAAGGCATCTTCCATGTGGCGCTCGTAGTTGAGAGCTGCAGAAGATGTCTCGTGGTGCATCATCAGTTTCACGCCCTTAGAGTGAGCATATTCGTTGAGCATCTTGATATCGAAGTCAGGATATGGAGTCACGAAGTCGAAGACATCGAGCTTTTGGTGACCGAACCAGTCTTCCCAACCTTCATTCCAGCCTTCTACCAATACTTCCTGCAAACCGTTCTTGGCAGCAAAGTCGATGTAGCGCTTCACTTCCTCGTTGGTTGCACCATGAGTACCGTTAGGCTTGCACTTGCTGTAATCAGTAACGCCGAGACGCACAGATGGCAGATCGTTGGTATAGCTCCAGGTCTTGGTACCCACAATCATGTTCCACCATACACCGCAGTACTTGGTAGGATGAATCCAGGATGTATCCTTAATCTTGCAAGGCTCGTTAAGGTTCAATGTCAACTTGCATGAAAGCATATCACGTGCATCATCACTTACCATCACGGTACGCCAAGGGGTATTGAATGGAGTCTGGATAAATCCCTTTCTGCCCACGGCATCAGGAGTAAGCCAAGACTCGAAAGTCAATGTTTTCTCGTCCAGATTGAGGTGCATGGTAGGATAATCCAGGCAGGCTGCCTCATGGATGTTGATGTAGAGTCCGTCCTTGGTCTTCATCTGGAGAGAGGTCTGAACACCGGTATCAGAGAAGACGGTGGTAGACGAATTACTCTTGTAAGCTTCACGGTTTTTCGCAATAATTGGGCGAATGCCTGTCAATGGAGTAATGTTGTAATCATACTCCTGTGTATCATAATCACCAGGAATCCAGTAAGCGGTATGATCGCCTGCCATGGCAAACTGGGTATGCTCCTCCTGGATGACAAAATAATTCAGACTTTCCTGCTGTGGAAACTCATAGCGCAAGCCCATACCATAATCATATACACGGAAACGGATGGTGATGTTACGCTTAGAAGAAGCCTGGTTCAGGTTTACCTCCATCTCGTTGTAATGGTTGCGGATGGTAGCGGTCTCGCCCCATACCGGCTTCCAGGTTTCATCGAAAGTCGATGTCTTGCTGCCGGTTTCAGTAAAACCATCCATCAGGCTGGTTTCCTCCATACCCTTAGAGGCATGTTTATCCTTAGCCAACTCCAATCCTAAGTGGGATGGCTTACATACAGTCTTTCCCTTATAGCTCATCTCATAGGTAGGCTGTCCCTTTTCGGTCAAAGAGAAAGTTACCGAGACATTGCCGTCAGGTGACTTTACGGTCTGGGCCGCTGCCAACATAGGAAGCAAGAGACCCATCACTAATACATTCAGTTTCTTCATACTGTGCTATTGTTGTTATTATCGTCTATTTGTTAGTTTATACGCTAGTGAAGATTGCTTTACTTTGCGAATGCAACTTATTCGTTTGCAAAGATACAAAAAACAAAAATACCCTCCACATATTGGGAGGGTATTTCTCTGCAAATGAGTGTGCAAACGTTTGCACTATATATAATCATGTTAGTTAGACTCTTCCAGACTGCGAAATCATCTCTGTGATATTCTGCACGAAACGCTTGTCTGCAGCCAGATCCTCTATGTTGAGGTGCATGCGGTAACGCCAGTAATGCTTAGGGTTAGCCGGGATATTGATACGCTCGGCATCAGCATCAGGCAGACGGAGAGACTCATCGGTAGCCAGCCAGTCCTGGATGCTCAATATGCAGAGCATGGATGGAGAGGTGAGATGGCGGCTGATGATGTCACTAGCCAACCAGCCTGGGAGTGGATGAGGTGCTGGTCCCTGACAGTAGAGCATCGTATTGTAATACTCCTGGGTACGCTGGACATTCTCATCCCACCACATACGCAGAGTAGGCATATCATGGCTCGAAATGGTACATACCGAGCGGTATGGGTTACGGCTCAGATGTCCGAACTTAACCGATGGATCCTTTGGCATGCTCTGGAGTTCCAGACTCAATATCTTCAACTCGTCCATTACCCAAGGCACACAGTCTGGCACCATACCGAGGTCTTCGGCACAAACCAGCATGCGGGTAGCCTGAACCAGTTTAGGCAACTTTTTCATCGCCTCCTGATACCAGAACTGGTTGTTACGGCGATAGAAATAGTCGTTGTAAAGGCGGTTGAACGCAGCCTTGTCATTATCATAGAGCGACTCGTAGATAAAGTCAAGCTGGGCTGAGATACGTGGATGGAAGACGCCAGGGTTGGTATGATCACGTACGAAGAGTACATCGCTGATCAGGGCATACAAGCCATCACGCAGCCAGAGTTCCTTCTCATCTGTTACATCAGCAAAGAGAGCCTCAACCTTGCGCTGGGTATCTACCTCAGGCTTCATCTGATAACGCTCGTCATCCAGACGGTCGAGATATTTCTCCTTTACCTCGCCGGCACGCTCATGGAACATACGGTCCAATACCCAATCGGTAATGAACGGACGGGTAAAACGGTCTTCCTGGAAGTGCAAACCATAGCTTTCTATCTCTTCACGGCTCATGGCAAGCGCCGGTGCAAACTGTCCGAGCAATCCATGTACGCTATGTACCGGAATCTCCCAGATACGGAAGAAGCCCAATACGTGGTCGATGCGGTAAGCATCAAAATATCTTGCCATGTTCTTGAAACGGCGGTTCCACCACTGGCAGCCATCCTTCAGCATCTCAAACCAGTTATAGGTAGGGAATCCCCAGTTCTGACCATTGGCAGAGAAGTCATCAGGTGGAGCACCCGCCTGACCATTGAGGTTGAAGTATTTTGGTTCCATCCAAACATCGCAACCATTGCGGTTTACGCCGATTGGAATATCACCCTTCAAAATAACGCCCTTAGCCTTGGCATGCTCGTGAGCCTCCTGCATCTGGCGGTCCAGTACGAACTGTACGAAATAGAAGAACGCCACGTTCTTGTAAGCTGCAGTCTTAGGGTCGGTAAGTGCCTTGCGTTCAGCCTCATCCCATACCCGATAATCTGGCCACTGGTTGAAATCAGCCGTACCATTCTTATCACGCAGGTATGAATACTGGGCGTAAGGAACCAACCACTGTTTAGTATCCTGGAAGAAAGCCTTGTATTCGGCTGTCTTCATTATCTTTTCACCTTCCTGATTGAAGATTTGGCGCAAGTAATTTATCTTGAAATCATTTACTTTCTCGTAATCTATCTTATCCAGTGCGTTCAGCTCAGCACGTGTCTTCTCAGCCTCAGCACGAGCCTTGGCATCCTTCAGCTCAGGGAGAGCATGGAGGTCGACATACTGCGGATGAATAGCGAAGACGCTGATGCAGCTGTATGGATAACTGTCGGTCCATGTATGGGTGATGGTGGTATCATTGATAGGAAGGAGCTGGAGCACCTTCTGACCGGTAGAAGCCACAAAATCAATCATGGTCTTCAGATCACCGAAATCACCGATACCGGCACTCTTACGGGTACGCAATGAGAATACAGGCACCTGCGTTCCGGCAAGTTTGCGGTTATACAGAGCGAAGAAAGCCTGGTCGAGTTCATAAGATACCAACTCACCTGCCTTCATCTCCGGCAAATCCACGGTTCTGTTCATGCTGTTTTCCCAGAGAAGCTCGTTCTTTGCATTTCTGAAAGCCACGAACTTAAACTCCAGATGACTGCCCTCAAGATGAGTCGCATCAATATCAGCCACCCATTCATTATAGGTATGCTGAGTCATCGGAAGAATCTTCTGCACATCCCAAGCGCCCAAAGCTTTATCTGCACCCAATACACCCAGACGCTCACCATCGCGAAGCTGAGGAGCACGGACTATCAGACGCACAATCTTGCTGCCCGTTTCCGGCTTCATCACCTGTGGAACCTGATGATTGATGCAATCGGTAAAGGCACTGCTGTAGAGGAAAGCATCCTCAGGCATAGCCTTCCAATGATCGTAAAGGGTATAAACCGCAGCCTTCTTGGCATTTACTTCGAGCTGATGCTTAATCATAAGCCATTCGGTCTTGACTGCTCTACCTTCACGTTCTACACTATAATAATAGGTATACGATTTTTCTGGTGATTCAACACACCAGTCGCATGCCCATCTTTCACCATCTGTTGTCTCGAGAGGAAGTTTCAGTTCACCTTCCTCCGTCTGAATGTTTACGACGATCTGTTCGCCGAACATTGCTTTATACTCAATATTAAACTGTACTGTCATAAGACTCTTAAAGGCTCTTGAAAATGTTATAATTTATATTTGCTGCTACAAAGGTAAGAAAAACGTATGATAAACGTATCAGAAATTTGCATTTTTTCTCACACAAACCTTGCAAACGTTTGCACATTCCCCACTCCGCAGAAGCAATCAATTAATCGTTTACTCTGCTACTTACACCTATTTCTTATCCTTGATGATGCTTACAGACAGTGCACCTGCAATCAGCAGAATACCTGCCACAATCATCATATCGCTCTGATGAGAACCCACCAGACTCAGGACAGTTCCACCGCAGATGGCAGCCACAATCTGAGGGATACAGATGGTTCCGTTAAACAGACCGAGATAAGCACCCATGTGACCATATCCCTGCAAAGCATTGGTAACAAAGGTGAAAGGCATCGCCAGCATGGCTGCCCAACCGGCACCAATCATCAGGAACGGAATAAACTGCAGATACTGATCATGCAGGAATGGTATCAGGGCAAAGCCCACACCGCCGATAACCAGACTGACAGCGTATGCCACCTTCGTATTTTTAAACTGAGGGAGAATCACAGCCCAGACTACACTACCTACCGCCTGTACGGCAAAGAGAATGCCCACCCAGTTGCCTGCCTCCTGGAATGCTTCAGAAGCAGGATCGGTCGTATTCCATACGGTTTCAGCGATGGCTCCCGTAGAATAATTCCAGAGATAAAGGAAACCAGCCCAGCAGAAGAACTGAACCAGTCCCACCTTCCAGAAGGTAGATGGCGCCTTACGGAGCAAAGTAATCCAACCGGCCTTGTCTTCAGAAGCCTCAGCATTAGGATTCTTCACTCTTCCCTCTTCACTCTTCGCTTCATTATACTCCGCATACTGCTGTGGATTCCACTCCTTCACCTTCATCGTGGTGTAGATAACACAGAGAATCAGGATAGCCGCACCGATATAGAACGACCAGATGACAGAATCAGGAACCACACCCTTCTCAGCATAATTCTTGATACCGAGGAAGGTAAAGAGAAACGGGAAGATATATCCGGCTACAGAACCGGCATTACAGAGGAAACTCTGGATAGAGTAAGCCTTCGCCTTCTGTTTTTCATTTACCATATCACCTACCAGCATCTTGAACGGCTGCATCGCCATGTTGATGCTCGTATCGAGGAACATCAGCGCTATCAGACCGAAGAGCATCGCACCGCTTACGGTCAGTCCGAGCGAACCGGCATTCGGGAGCAGGCACATTACCAGGACGGCAATCGTAGCACCCACAAAAAGATAAGGGATGCGGCGACCGAAGCGGCACCACGTCTTATCGCTCAACGTGCCCACGATAGGCTGTACCAGGATTCCCATCAGAGGAGGGAGAATCCAGAAATAACTCAAGTTGTGTGGGTCAGCACCCAACGTTGCAAAGATTCGGGAGATATTGGCGCTCTGTAGGGCGTAGGCAATCTGTACTCCGAAAAATCCGAAGCTCAAGTTCCAGAGCTTCCAGAAACTTAAATCAGGTTTTTGTTTCATATTGTTATGCTTTTATATTATTATCTCGTTGTTCCTCTCACCACGAGTCGTGTTCTCACCACTCTTTTCTCCACTTCATCTTTAGGGATGGAGCCTTCCACCTGACCAATCAGGATATTGGCAGCTTCCTCGCCTACGGCTACACCTCGCTGCTCAACCGTAGTAAGCATCGGGTCGCACGCCTTGGCACGGTCACCATTGGTGAATCCGCAGATGCTGATTTCTTCAGGCACCTTGAACCCCATCCGCTTGGCGGTATAGAGGATGCCGATTGCCGTATCATCATTGATGGCAAAGAAAGCATCCGGACGATCTTCCTCTATCAGAATATCCGGCGTTATTGCCTCAGCATTGGCACGGTCATCGCAGATCTTCACCCAGTCAGGGTTCTCCGTCAAACCATGCTTTACCAGCGCATCATGATAACCGTTATATCGGTTCTTGGAGATTTCCAGATTCATCGGCGAGCCGTAGAAGGCAATCTTCTTGCAGCCCGTATCAATCATGTGGGTAACGGCAGTAAAGGCACCCATATAGTCATCTACCACCACTCGCGAGCAGTTCACGCCCGTACATATTCTATCATAGAAGATGAGCGGCACCCCATTCTGCCGCAGTTTTTCGAAATGATCATACTGCTTGGTATCCTTCGCCTGTGAAACGATGATGCCACAAACCTTGTTCTGATAGAAGTCTTCACAGATGGCCACCTCCTTATCGTAACGCTCGTTACTCTGCGCCACCATCACACGGTAACCTCTGGCTCTAGCCTCTTCCTCTATACCCGAAAGCACCGACATGAAGTAATAGTGTACCACCTGAGGTACAATAACTCCAATCACCTTCATCGGTTTCACCTTATTATGTCTTAAAGCCTCACCCAGGAAGTTAGGGAAGAAGTTATTTTCACGCGCGTATTTTTGAATACGCTCCTTTTGGGCAGTACTGATACGAGAACTGTCCTTCAATGCCCGGCTCACTGTGGCAACACTTACGCCCAGATCGCGAGCTATATCTTTCATTGTTATTGTTTCTTTATCGCCCATTGCTATTAGTTGTGCTGCAAAATTACGAAATATCCTCAATATCAGTTCAAAGTTCTTGACTTAAATCAAGTAATTTCTGTGCAAACGTTTGCACAAAATAAATAACGGAATTAACACAAAAATAGTACAACATAAGAGAAAAGAACTTAATTTTGCACACAGAAACGACAAGTTTATGGGCAAACGCCCCATTCCTACCTTATATAATATAAGCAAGATGCCAGAAAGACCCCGAAAAGAGCCAGAACGGCATTTTGAGTAGGAACGACAACAACTTAAGCCAAGAAGAAAAGAAGAAAAAGGAAATAATTTAATATAATACATTAACTTAAAAATCAAGCAAATGATGAAGCAGGTAAAAATTAAATTGCCTCTCAGAGCATTGACCCTTGCAAGCGGTCTGCTTCTGACGGTGAGTTCCTTTGCGCAGACTAATGCGATTAAGGGACACGTGAAGGATGCTTCCGGTGAGCCTATCATGGGTGCTACCATTACAGTTAACGGTAAGGCAGTGGGCATTACCGACATGGATGGTAACTTCTCAGTTGATGCAGCGCCAGGTGCCAAGATTACATTCACCTATCTGGGTATGACACCACAGACAGTGAAGGCATCTAGTAACATGAACATTACCTTGGAAGATGACTCAAAGGCTTTGAACGAAGTCGTTGTCATCGGTTATGGTGTGGCTAAGAAGAACGACTTGACAGGTTCCGTTACAGCTATCAAGCCAGACGAGAAGAACCATGGTATCATTACTTCTGCACAGGATATGATTCAAGGTAAGATTGCCGGTGTAAATGTCAACTCATCAACGGGTGCTCCTGGTGATGGTGCACAGATTCGTATCCGTGGTGGTGCTTCTCTTACTGCGAGCAACAACCCATTGATTGTTATCGATGGTATGCCTATGGATAACAATAATACAAAAGGTGTAAACAACCCTCTTTCTCTTGTCAATCCTAACGATATCGAGAGCTTCACCGTATTGAAGGATGCTTCAGCTACTGCCATCTATGGTTCCCGTGGTTCCAATGGTGTCATCATCATTACAACCAAGAAGGGTCGTAGCGGCCAGAAGCCACAGGTTTCTTACAATGGTACACTTTCGGTAAGTACTGTTGCCAAGAAGATGGATGTGATGAATGCTTCTGAATATACAGACTTCATCAAGAACTATTATGGTGAAGATTCTTCTGCCTACAAAGGTTTAGGCTGGAAGAAGTTCAACGCAGATGGAACTCCAGATTATTCTGCCGGCACATACGATACCGACTGGCAGGACGAGATTTACCGTGCAGCTGTCAGCCATGAGCATAATGTCAGCTTGACAGGTGGAATCAGTAAGAATTCTTGGTCTATGCCTTATCGTGTCAGCGTTGGTTACACCGGTCAGGAAGGTATTCTGAAGGGTTCTGACTATAAGCGTGTTACTGCCGGTTTCAACATCAATCCATCATTGTTCGACAAGCACCTTAACATTAATGTCAACGGTAAGTATTCTTACTCAAAAACAAATCCAGGTGGACAGGATGCAGTAGGTGCAGCTATCAACATGGATCCTACCCGCCCAGTAAAGAGCAGTGACGAAACATTCAAGAACTGGGGTGGCTATTGGCAGTGGGCATTACCTACTACTTCATACGACCCTACATTCCCATATAACCGCAACGACGATGCTCCAACAAACCCTGTAGAAAAAGTTGAAAACTACGATTTCTACAAGAGTGCGCATATTCTCTTGGGTAATGTAGAGGCAGACTATAAGATACATGGTTTCGAAGACCTTCATCTTCACGCCAACATAGCTGGAGAATATAGCACTGGTGGAGAGTACAACACCAACAATCCACAATCTACATACGGATTCTACTATGGTGGCAACAGCGAAAATAAGGAGAAGAAGTATAACGTTGTAGCTACTGCCTATGCTCAGTACACCAAGGACTTCAACAAGGCTAACCACTTCGACATCATGGCTGGTTATGAGTATAGCCACATGAAATATTGGGGAGACCAGTGGAGCAAGTCTATGTATCCATCTACCTACGAAGGTAAGAACGACAAGGGCGAAGCTCTTGCAGGAACCGTGAAGTCTTACGATACAAGCAACTGGAAGGGACAGACTTACCTCGTGAGCTGGTATGGACGTGCCAACTATTCTCTGTTGGATCGTTACCTCCTTACATTCACTGCCCGTTATGATGGTTCAAGCCGCTTTGCAGACGGACACCGTTGGGGTTTCTTCCCATCAGCAGCCTTCGCATGGCGTATCAAAGACGAAAAATTCCTGAAAGATGTTGATGCTATCAGCGACTTGAAACTCCGACTTGGTTGGGGTAAGACCGGTCAGCAGGATACAGGTAAAGAGTACTACACCGCTACCTATAAGAAGAGTACAAGTAATCACTTCCTCTATCCAATCGGTGGTATTGCCAACAACCCAGGAACACTCTACCGTCCATTGGCATACAATGACGAATTGACTTGGGAGACGACTACTACATGGAACGTAGGTCTCGACTATGGTATGTTCGACCAGAGACTCACCATCAACCTTGATGGTTATATCCGCAAGACAACCGACTTGCTCAGCACAACAACCATCGCTGCAGGTCAGAACTTTGACAATGCGCTCTTGATGAATGCAGGTACATTGGAAAACAAGGGTTTTGAGGTAGCTATCACAGGTCGTCCTATCCAGACCAAGGACTGGTTTGTAGAATTGAGCGTCAACGCTGCTTACAACAAGAACGAGATTACCGAACTTGCTGGTGGTCGTGATATGATAGAGGCAGGTATGAAGGTAGGTCAGGATCAGGCTATCACCTATCATAAGGTAGGAAAGCCAGCCAACTCATTCTTGGTTTACCAGCAGGTTTACGATGAGAGCGGACGTCCAATCATGGGTTGCTACGTAGATCGTAATGGCGATGGTACAATTGACGAGAACGACAGATACTTCTATAAGAATATCGTGGCTCCTTGGACAGGCGGTTTCAGCTTCAAGGTTGCATACAAGAACTGGGATCTCGGCAGTAATTTCCGTGCAAGCTTCGGAAACTATCTCTACAATGGATACGCTGAGGGTGCAATAAATACGAAAGAAATTTGTAGTGCTAAGGGATATTACAAAAACAGCACAAAGGATATTGTAAATTTGGGCTGGACTTCATACAACTATCCTCTTACCGACTACTTCGTTCAGAATGGTAGCTTCTTGAAGTGCGACAACATCACACTGGGCTATAACTTCAACAATCTGCTGAAGGGTGGCAACTACAAGGGCATCTCTGGCCGTATCTACGCCTCATGCTCTAACGTATTTACTATCACCAAGTATAAAGGTATCGACCCTGAAGTAACATCAGGTAAGGACGACAACATCTATCCTCGTTGCCGCACATTCCTGCTCGGTCTGAACCTTAACTTCTAACATTTTAAAATAGATTTCGATATGAAACTCAATAAATTCAAAATAATTGCCCCAGCAGCAGCTCTTCTGCTTTCAGCAAGCTTGAGCTCTTGCATGGATGACTTGAACAAGGGAAACATTGACCCTACTGTTGATGCCAATCCTAATATTATGGGCTTATACAGCAAGTGCTATGCTGGTCTCATCATGGAGGGTAATGACGGTAATGCCGATTTCACTATCGACGACAATGGTAAGTCAACCCTTCTACGCAACCTGTTCAACTTCAACGAGGTACCTACCGACGAAGCTGTCTGCTGGTGGTCGGATGGCGGTATCGCAGATGTTGCCTACAATAAGTTAGATCCGGGTAATGCTACTCTGAAGAACCTCTACTATCGTCTGATGTCGAACATCTCTTACGAGAATCATTTCTTGAGCCTCGACGCAGCCAAAGAGGATAAAACTAAGTATGCAGAGGTACGTGTACTTCGTGCCTACAGCTATTTCTTGATGCTCGACTTCTTCGGAGACCCGACATTCATTGACAAGATTTCTACAGAGACACCGCGTCAGGCTCACTCTTACAACTCTAATTTTGAGGAAGGCAAGAGCTACACTCGCGCAGAGCTTCTTCAGATGGGCCGTGAATTCCTGTTCAACTGGGTAAAGGACGAATTGCTTGCAGCAGAGCCAGACTTGCTGGCAGCAAAGCCTGAGACTGACAGCGACCCAGACTATGGCCGCATTGATAAAGGCACATGCTGGCTGCTCTTAAGCCGTCTGTACCTCAATGCAGGTACATACCTCAATAACGATGGTCAGAACAATCAATATTGGGATAAGGCTCTCGAATATGCCGAGAAGGTTATCAATTCAGACTATAAGCTCTTCGATGACAGCAAGATGTCTAATGAGGCAAAGGCTAATGGCTACAAGCCATACGACCTGCTCTTCATGGGCGACAATGGATCGAATGGTGCAAGCTGCGAGGCTCTTCTCCCATTGATGCAAGATGGAGAAAAGACTCAGGGATGGGGTGGTTCTATGTTCTATGTAGCTGCTCTTTGGGATGCTACGATGCAGACTGTTACAGGTAAGGATGCTGCCACTACTGCCAACACATGGTCAGGTATGCGTGTTCGTCCACAATTCGTAGAGAAGTTCTTCACCGATCCAAAAGTTGTTGTAAACAAGTCAGCTTCCGAAATCCGTGCAATGAACGTTGACGACCGTGCTATCCTTTGGGGTAAAGGCAACAGTGACGGCGATCGTACTTTGGAGATTGGTGCTAACGATAAGTTCGTCAAGGGTATTGCAACACCAAAATGGAATAACAACTATTCTAATGGTGGTACTCCTCACGACAGCTATAACGTAGATATAGACTTCTTCCTCTTCCGTGTAGCAGAGGCTTACCTCAATGCTGCAGAGGCAGAGATGCACATCAATGGCGAGGGTTCGGCTAAGGCTAAGGGTTATATCGACGCTCTCCGCAATCGTGCCCACGCAGCCGTACGTCCTTCTTACACTCTTAACGATGTTCTTGACGAGCGTGCCCGTGAGTTGTATTGCGAAGGTCTCCGCCGTACCGATTTGATCCGTTTCAACCAGTTTGGTGGCAGTCAGGCTACATACAAATGGGAGCTTAAGGGTGGTAGTACTAATGGTACAACCTTCACCAAGACCTATAATGTATATCCTCTCCCATCTTCAGAGGTTCGTTCTAACAAGAACTTGACACAGATTGATGGATACAACGAGGTTCAAAACTAAAGTATAATAGAATTATAAAAGAAAACACAATATGAAGAATAAATATATAATTGGTGCTCTGCTTATCGGCATCATCAGCTTATTCGCTTCATGTTCGGATGACAACGACTCAAACCCAACGCTGATTCAGCCTACGGAGTTTAAGTTGAATACTCCAGAATATGTAAATTCTACTATTGACTTGGAGCATTCTACAGGACTTAGCCTTTCATGGTCACAGCCTAAGTACACTGCCGACAATGCCCCAATCAATGTAACATACGAGGTACAGGTATCTCCAACCAACACCTTCACAGTTTCTACTGATGAAGCTGCTGCAGACGAGAGTGGCGAGAAAGTTGCCGATTATGCAGCACTCAGCCACACTACACTGGAATGCAAAACTTCAGCCTCTGCTGAAGAAATAGACAAGGCTTTGGTAAAGATTCTGAAATTAACAGAAGACAATGTTCCTGCAGAGCAGGATGCGTATGTACGTGTGAATGCTTTCATCCTTGAGGGCACAAATCGTCTGAATCCTATCGCATCTAACTCTGTACAACTTAAGGTAAAACCTTACTATATTGAGTTGAAGGATGCTACTCCAACAATGTGGTATCTCGTAGGTAACATGTTTGGCGGCAAGTGGGCTGGCAACAAGAGCATTGGAGAAGACGCACTTCCTATGTTCCTTAAGCCAAACTTCTCTTACGACAAGAAGACTGGTGCTGGTGAGATTGAATACACTAACTACTTCCTTACAGACGAATTCAACGATAATGCAGAATCTGCTGTAGCAGGTTTCAAGATTCTGCCTTCAAGCTTCAGCTGGGATTACAGTATGGACGGCGGTGGAAAGTTGAAGGACAATATCGCCTATCGTGGTTCAACTAATAGCGATGGTGGTCATATCCTTGCAGGAGCAGACGGTTACTACACAATCACATTGAACACCGCCAACAATACAGCCACTATGGTGAAGTACGAGGGTAATGTAACCAACTATGGTACTATCCAGATTGCTGGCTCATTCAACGAGTGGGCAGATACTCCAATGCTTCCTTACAACACGGAAGGCGTTGAGAACCACGCTTGGTACTATGTAATGGAAGTTCCAGCTGGCGACCCAATCCAGTTCAAGTTCAAGATTGCTGGTTCTTGGGATACAAGCTGGGGTTATGGTGCAGAAGATGGCGCTATCAACATGTACGGCAAGTGTGATGCTGGTGGCAAGAACATCGGCTTGGCAGAAGGCAAGTACGTCATCTCATTCAACGACATCACAGGTGCATTCAGCATCGTTAAATTGTAAATCACTTAAAGTATAGACAATTATGATTAAGAAAATATTATTGGGAATGACCCTGCTGATGTCTATGGTATCTTGTACCGAAGACTATACAGACTGGGCTAATCCACAGTCCAATCCTGAGGAGGAAGCTGTGGCATTCGGAAATGGTAGCGTAGCTCCAGTTGATGTCATCAACTTGGCAGATGTTACAGGAGATAAGGTAAAAGTAGCGAGCATTGTTGCTCCTACTTCTACCAAAGATACTTACACTCCAAGTTTCAAAATCAATTTCGACGGTCAGACTTTCGACATTGATGCTGATGGTAACATGGCAAAAGCTGACTTGGTAAATTACATCACAGGTAAGTGGGGCAAGCGCCCAACAGAGCGCGATATTGATGCTACTCTTGACGCATGGCAAAGCAATGGTTCAACAGCCGCAAAGATGGCTACATCTGAAACATTCCAGGTTAAGGCTATTCCTGAGGCTCCATTCATCGATGCAGCTTACTACCTCGTAGGTGACTTGACAGAATGGGGTTTGGATACCAAATTGAAATTTGCTCACTCTGATGCAGACGTTTATGAGGATCCTGTATTCACCCTTATGTTTACAACAACTAAGGACGACCAATGCTGGAAGATTATTCCACAGGGAAATGTAGATAAAGGTAACATTTGGGCTGTAGAAAATGCTCCTGAGGGTGTTGTTGGTATTGAAGTAGATGGAGATAAAGCTATGAGCGGTAAACTTCTTACTACCAACTCTGAGGGTAATAAGGCTGGCGCTGGTAAGATTGCCAAGGCTGGTATCTATCAGATGACAATCAACATGATGGACTACACTTATACCATCAAGCAGATTGCACCAGAATACTACCTTGTTGGTAAATTGCAGGACTGGTCAGACAAACCTAAAGACAAGACCTGTCTCATGTATGCTGAGACTCCTATGGTTCAGAGCTATACCACTCAGTGGAACGACGATGCAAACCTGAAGATTTGGTTGGGTAGCGATTGGGGAGATTGGAACAATGCCTATGGTAGTGCAACAATGGCTGACGCCAACACCCCAACAGGTAACTTAAAAGTTGACAACAAAGCTGGTGCTATCGTTTGCCCAGAACCTGGTGCTTACTATACGTTCACAGCCGACTTCTCTACCATGACTTACAAATGGACAAAGCTCGAGAACCAGAATCCTACAGCATACGAGAAAGTTGGTCTTATCGGTGTTGGCGGTGACTGGGACAACGATGTTGACATGACTGAGGTTACACCTCACAACTGGTTTATTGAAAAAAATATCCCAGAAGGTAGCTTCAAGATTCGTGCTAATCATAAGTGGGACGATGCAGCCAACTGGGGCTTTGCAGAGGGTCAGGAATTCTCTTCAACTGGTAAGTTGATTACAAGCGGAGGCAGTAAGGATATTAAGATTGCTGCTGGCAAATACCGCATCTTCTTCAATGATATTACTCTCGAGTATGCTATCATTGCTGTTGCAGAATAAACATTTATTTTAATAATACATTATAGGCGGCTCTCAATTCCGGGAGCCGCCTATTTTCTTTTTTTCCTCCCCCTTTTCAAGTATTTTTTCCCTAAAACCTTGGAAGTTACGAGGAAAAG
>ERZ791833.611-NODE-611-length-16024-cov-2.67725_pt1 | contig 16024 bp, 16 predicted proteins | sample MGYA00510294_ERZ791833 | MGnify/ENA primary metagenome ERZ791833 (study PRJEB30046, sample SAMN00715270) | human gut metagenome | study: EMG produced TPA metagenomics assembly of the A metagenome-wide association study of gut microbiota in type 2...
CCGTCGCCGGGGCTGAGCAGGTGCAGGTCGGCCTCGGTGATGACATCACCCGGATGCAGGTCGCGGCGCGTGGCAATGGAGCGCTCCAGCTTCACCTTGGCAGCTGAGACAGCAGGATCAATGTAGAGTTCCTCGCGGCCCATCCAGCGCTCAGCGATGCGAATGTCACGAATCATGCGGTTCACACCGTCCGGTCCCAACGAACCTTGCTGGTCGGTGCCCTTCATGCGGCGGTCGATGGTGATATGCTTCTCGATGATTCCCGCACCCATGCCCACGGCCACCACGGGCGCGGCGATGCCGATGGTGTGGTCGGAGAAGCCGATGGTGTATTGACCGTAGTGCTTCTTCAAATAACTGATGGTGCGCAGGTTCAGGTTATCCGGCGCGGTGGGATATTGCGACACACAATGCAGGATGGCTATGTTGTCGTGATAACGCGTGATGACCTCCAGCGCATCGTCCAACTCCTTGCAGCCCGCCATGCCGGTGGACAGGATGATGGGAATCTTCGTCTCCGCCATCGCCTCCAGCAGGGGCAAGTTCGTCAGGTCGCGGCTGGCCACCTTCAGGCGGTCCGGCGTGAAGAGTTTCAGCAGCGACAGACAACCCACCGAGCAGAGCGTCTCCACGAAATCCAATCCCAGAGCCTTCGCATGCTTGTAGACCTCGAAATGTTCCTCGTCGGTCAGCTCCAGAAAGGCGCGGTGCTCGCCGTAGGTTCGGCCGAAAGAATGGGGCGAGTCGTAGGGGCGGTTCATCTGCGAATCAGTCAGTTCTTCGTTCAGGTCGCGCTTGGTCATCTTCACGGCGTCCATCGGACGCAGGTCGATGCCGAAGACCTCCTCGCGCACGGGGCGCGACACCAAGTCGACAATCAGCTTAGCTATGTCGACAGAGCCGTTGTGGTTCTGTCCGATTTCTCCAATAATATAAGTACTCATTGTTTCATTATTTTTCGTTAAGGGCTATATTCTCCAGCATCTTCTTGCGATATTCGGGATGCGCCTCCACCAGTCGGAGCAGTGCATGCAGGCTATGGTCTGTCTGCTCGAACCACTCGGCATAAAGACGCTGAAGCAACAGGAAATCGTCCATTGTATCCAGCGTGAAACGCAAGTCGAACCGCCCTTCCAAATCTTCGGGCAGAGGCAGCAATCTGACGTGAAAGTCGGCGGGATGAGTATAAAGATAGATCGTGACGTGTTCGATATAGAGTTTTTCCTGCGTAAGCAAGGCAGCGCGACGCAACGCTTCTGTCGTGGTGAGCTCAGCAAACAACCCCAAGTGAGACTTGATGGTAGGCCGCCCATCGGCAAAGCCATAAGCAATGTAATCGGCAGGTTCTTCATCGAAAGCGTCAAAGAACGTCTGGAAAGTATCGGGACGCAGGAAAGGATTGTCCGAGCAGACACGGATAAAGCGATCGAGCCCAAATGCCTCGGCAGCACGAATGAAGCGATCGAGCACGTTATCCTCATCGCCGCGGAAGCAGTCGTTGCCCGCCTCGCGGGCCACCTGCTCCAGCACGTCATCCTGCGGGCGGACGGTCGTGGCCAGTATCACCTGCTTGTCAGGACAAGCCCGTCGGATGTTTTCAATAAGAATGTCAATAATGCGCTGCTCGCCATAGAAAGGGAGCAATATCTTGTTGTGCAGCCGGGTAGAGCCGGTACGTGCCTGAATGATAATTCCGTCTTTCATATCTTCATTCGTTTGAAGGCGTCAATATAACTGCCTGGGGTAACGTTAATGATTTCCTTGCCCAAACTACGCGAATAGGCCTCGAGCACAAAGTAGGACTTGAAAGCCACATACATGTGGTAAAGGATGGTATAGAGCCGTGCGCTATGCAGGTTCTCTTGAGTCACGGTAGCCGCCTGAGACTTATTCTGGTCGTAGAAATGCTTCTGATGCATCAGTACCACGTTGTCGTCCGTCACGTGAATTTCGGGCAGCCACGAGTGGTCGGCTCCCGCCAGATAGATACGCCGGAAGGGCAAACGGAGAGCGATGGCAATAGACGGTATCAGCACATTGTGCGGACGAGGTACGCCCCATCCCTTACGGAATACCCAGTTACAGAAAGACTGGAAGCCCTCGATGGGCGTGGTATTGTAAATGCAGAGTTTAATGTGGGGATTACCGGCTAGAAGCGGTTGCCATTCCTTATTTTTCAACGCCCGCGAAGGAACGAAGAAGTACATGTCCCACGTTGTCTTCTCGGCCAGGGTACCAAAGAGCTGCTCACGCTTCTCGGGCACAATCCAGAAAAGCGGATCGGCAATCAAATAGAGCTGGGGACGCAATTGCTCGAACATAGGCGAAGTGACACAAAAGTTGACTGCCAACAGCGTTTTCCCTCGCATAAACTCAGCCGACTCTTCTACGGTTTTCTTCAATGAAGGGCCGTTGGCTAGTATCAGCAACTCGTCCGCCCCTCCAAAATCTGATGGAAGCGGTGTGCTCCGCCTCGATTGCAACACGATTTTCACCAGGCTCAGAAAGCACTGCCAAAGCGACTCCAAACATTTCAATCCTTTTTCACCCATATTACATCATGTTAGAATAAGTGGTGCAAAGATACAGAGTTTGCCATTTACAGGCTAAAAAAACGAGGACTTTTATACTCGAAATCACCATAAAAGCACTACTTTTGCCACAACAATTCGGAAAAGTCACATGAGAGTCCTGCTAATCAATACATCCGAGCGTATCGGTGGAGCAGCCGTAGCTGCCAGCCGCTTGATGGAAGCCCTGAAGAACAATGGCATCAAGGCCAAACTGCTCGTGCGCGACAAGCAGACGGAACAGATTACGGTCGTTGCCCTGCGCCGTAGCTGGAAACTGGTATGGAAGTTTGTGTGGGAGCGTATCGTCATCTGGAAAGCCAATCGCTTCAAAAAGAACAACCTCTTTGCCGTGGACATCGCAAACGCAGGCACTGACATCACCTCCCTGCCCGAATTCCAACAGGCCGACGTCATCCACCTTCATTGGATCAACCAGGGTATGCTCTCGCTGAAGAACCTCGAAAAGATACTGGTCTCAGGCAAACCTGTCGTCTGGACAATGCACGACATGTGGCCCTGTACAGGCATCTGCCACCACGCGCGCGAATGTGAAGGCTATCGGCAGGAATGTGGTTCATGCCCCTTCCTTTATGGAAATGGGCATCGGCACGATCTCTCCTATCGCGTCTTCCGTCGGAAACAACGGCTCTACCACGACTACCCACTGACCTTCGTCACATGTAGCCATTGGCTGGAGGAAAAAGCCCGCCAGAGCGCGCTGACTACAGGGCACAAGATCGTCTGCATCCCCAATCCGCTGAACAGCAACCTGTTCAAGCCGCATAACAAGGTGACTGCCCGCGAGCGCTTGAAACTTCCTTCGAATAAGAAGCTCATCCTCTTCGGTTCTGTCAAAATCACAGACAAACGCAAAGGCATCGATTATCTGATCGAATCGTGCAACATATTGGCAAACAAGCATGCCGAGCTGAAAGACCAACTGGCCGTCGTCGCTTTCGGCAAACAATCCGGACAATTGGCCGACTTGCTCCCTTTCAAGGTCTACCCGCTAGACTTCGTACAAGACGAACACCAACTGGTAGACATCTATAACGCCGTCGACCTCTTCGTCACCCCTTCGCTGGAGGAGAACCTGCCCAACACCATCATGGAGGCGATGGCCTGTGGCACGCCTTGCGTAGGTTTCAACGTGGGGGGTATCCCCGAAATGATAGACCACCTGCACAATGGCTATGTAGCCCAATACAAATCGTCCGATGACTTCGCCAATGGTATCTACTGGGCCCTGACCGACCCCGACTACCCCAGCCTCTGCGAACAGGCCTGCCGTAAGGCTGTCAGCCACTATTCAGAAAGCAGCGTGGCCAAACGATACATCGATCTCTACAACAAAGTGACTGGAAGAAATGCATAATCACCCTACCCCGAAATTCAGCGTCATCACCGTCTGCTACAACGCCGAGGCAACCATCGAGGACACCATCCAAAGTGTCATCTCGCAGACCTACCACCACGTGGAGTACATCATCGTGGACGGCGCTTCGAAAGATCGCACGATGGACATCGTAAACCGCTATCGCGAACACATCGCCATCGTCGTCAGCGAACGTGACAAAGGTCTTTATGACGCCATGAACAAGGGAATCGGCCTGGCCACGGGCGACTATCTGTGCTTTCTCAACGCAGGCGACAGCTTTCACGAAGACGACACCCTGCAACAGATGGTGCACTCTATCCACACACCCCAACTGCCCGATGTGCTCTATGGCGAAACGGAGCTGGTAGATCATGAAGGCCACTTCCTGCGTATGCGCCGCCTCTCGGCCCCCGAAGTACTGACATGGAAAAGTTTCCGCCAGGGAATGCTCGTCTGCCACCAGGCCTTCTTTCCCCGACGCGACCTCGTGATGCCTTATGACCTGCGCTATCGCTTCTCGGCCGACTTCGACTGGTGCATTAAGATTATGAAGAAGTCGAAGGTTCTCCACAACACCCACCTTACCCTCATTGACTACCTCGCTGAAGGTATGACGACGCGCAACCACAAGGCTTCTCTCAAAGAGCGTTTCCGCATCATGGCCCGCCACTACGGCTGGACGAGCACCCTGGCCTTCCACCTGTGGTTCGTTCTTCGCCTCTTATTAAAGAAATAAAAAGAGAACCAGCAATCCGTTCGTAAAAAGCAGGCAATGTCTCCTTTCAAGGAAAGCACTGTTTTACACGAAGAAAAGCATTGCTTTCTTTCAAGGAAAACAATGCTTTTCCAACAGCCAATGTCTAATACGAAAAAGAGCTCTTTTTCCTGAACTTATAAAGAAGCGCAACCCAGCAACGCACGCAACTCCTTTACTCCCTCAGAAGCTCCCTTCTGGATAACGTGTATTGGGCGCGCACTATGTGTATCCACAGGCTTGGGGTCTATAAGATAGACTTCGGCACGGGCAGGCACATAGTGAAGCAACCCCGCAGCAGGATAGACGTTCATCGACGTACCGATGATAACAAAAATGTCTGCCTGCTCCACATAGCCGATAGCTGTTTCAATCTCGGGCACGGCTTCGCCAAACCACACAATGAAGGGACGCAAGGGACTGCCATCGCCCGCACGATCAGTAGCGCGGGTTTCATATTCTGCAGGCTTCAATTCCTTGATGTAGTGCGGATTGTAGGGATCGCGACTGGAGCACATTTTGGTCAGCTCGCCATGCAGGTGGATGACCTTCGTACTGCCTGCCCGCTCGTGCAGATTGTCAATATTTTGCGTGACAACCGTCACATTGAAATCTTTTTCCAGTTGCGCTACACCGATATGCCCCTCATTGGGTTTCACGTCAAGCAGTTGTTTGCGCCGCTCGTTATAAAAGTTGATGACCAGTTCAGGATCGCGCGCATAACCTTCGGGCGTAGCCACCTGCTCCACAGGATAGCGATCCCACAGGCCCCCTGCGTCGCGAAAAGTACTGATGCCGCTTTCGGCGCTCATACCCGCGCCCGACAATACTACCAGATTTTTCATAACCGACTCCTTTCTTTAAGCATTTGTACACCAAAGATAGAAAAAGAATATCCAAGTTATCACATAAATAAGAAATTTTAAATACTGCAAACTGTTAACATTCAAATAAAACCCGTACTTTTGCGACTCATATAAAAAGAACTATGGACAAATTCAGTTATGCAATCGGCCTGGGTATAGGTCAGAATCTTTTAAGCATGGGTGCCAAGGGCATCTCAGTAGATGATTTCGCACGCGCCATCAGCGACGTGCTGAACGGAAATCCAACAGAAATCACACATACCGAGGCACGTGAAATCGTAAACAAATACTTCGAAGAAATGGAAGCCCGCATCAATGCCGAAAACATCGAAAAGGGCAAGAAATTCCTGGAGGAAAACAAGCAGCGTCCAGGCGTGGTAACCCTGCCCAGCGGCCTGCAATACGAAGTGATCAAGGAAGGTAACGTAGGCCACTATGCCAAGATAGACGACCAGGTACAATGCCACTACGAAGGAACCCTTGTTGACGGTACCCTCTTCGACAGCTCCATCAAGCGCGGCCAGCCCGCCACGTTCGGTGTCAACCAGGTAATCCCCGGCTGGGTGGAAGCCCTCCAACTGATGCCCGAAGGTGCCAAATGGAAACTTTACATTCCTAGCGAATTAGGCTATGGCGCACACGGCGCTGGCGAAATGATTCCGCCCCACAGCACACTGATCTTCGAAGTGGAACTCTTGAAAATTTTATCTGACAAAAAATAAATTAAGTAAGAGAAAAACATGAAAAAAGTAACATTTATGATGACGCTGGCTGCCGCAGCAGCCCTGACGTCTTGTACGGCTCAGGCTCCTAAAGCCAATCTGTCAACAGACATCGACTCACTTTCTTATGCTATCGGTATGGCCCGTACTGAAGGTCTGGATCAGTTCCTGATGCAACAGGGTATCGACAGCACCCAGATGGCTGAATTCATCAAAGGTTTCAACGAAGGTGCCGCTAAGATCGACAAGAAAGATGTAGCCTATATGACAGGTCTGCAGGTAGGCCAGATGGTCAGCAAGCAGTGGGTAGAAGGCTTCAACCAACAGATCTTTGGCAACGACTCTACACAGAGCCTCAGCCGTGAGAACCTGCTCGCAGGTTTCATTGCCGGCGTAGTAGGCAAAGGCCAGATGGACAAAATGTTCGCACAAGGCTATATGCAAAGCCAGATGGAAGTGGTAAGAGAAAAAGCACTGAAAAAACAATATGCTGACGTCATCGCTGAAGGAGAGAAATTCCTGGCAGAAAACAAGGCAAAAGAGGGTGTGGTAACGACGGAAAGCGGCCTGCAGTACAAGATCCTGACCAAAGGTACAGGTGAAATTCCTGCCGACACCAGCTATGTACAAGTAAACTACAAAGGTACACTGATCGACGGTACCGAGTTCGACAGCTCCTACAAGCGTAAAGACAAAGACGGCAAGTCACAGCCCGCTACCTTCCGTGCCAACCAGGTAATCAAAGGCTGGACCGAAGCATTGACCATGATGCCTGTAGGCTCCAAGTGGGAACTCTATATCCCCTACGACCTGGCATATGGCTCAAGAGCTACTGGTGCAGACATCAAACCGTTCTCTACTCTGATCTTCGAAGTTGAATTGGTAGGTATCGGCAAAAAGAAATAAAGATTCGAAAACATTCGTGTCAAAATGACAAATGAAGCGGATGGAACAAATGCTGCAAAACAGCGGTTCCATCCGTTTCTTTTTTTACTTTTCCCTATTTTTTCCATCCTTTCTATAGATAAAATTAAAATAAAGTCCTATATTTGCTTACTATTTGATAACAACAAGTAATTTACAAACGTATATTATGGAGAAAATAGACAATCTGGACCGTCAAATTTTGGAAATCATTTCCCAAAATGCCCGTATTCCTTTCAAGGACGTGGCTGCCGAGTGTGGTGTATCACGCGCCGCTATCCACCAACGTGTACAGCGCCTGATTGACTTGGGTGTCATTGTTGGCTCCGGCTACCACGTAAATCCCAAATCGCTGGGATATCGCACCTGCACTTACGTGGGAATCAAGTTGGAGAGAGGCTCCATGTACAAAACCGTAGTAGCCGAGCTGAACAAAATACCTGAAATTGTTGAATGCCATTTCACCACAGGTCCCTACACCATGCTGACCAAAGTATATGCCCGCGACAACGAGCACCTGATGGACCTGCTGAACAACAAGATGCAGGAAATACCTGGCGTCACAGCTACTGAGACACTGATCTCACTGGAACAGAGTATCAAGAAAGAGATTCCTATCTGCCAAGAATAATCTACTATACGTTTCCATGGCAACGGGTAGTACGGACTATCATGTCAGCTCACTCCCTTTGCCATGGAAACTCTAGCTTCCGATTTGCATATGGAGTTTCTAAGCGAGCTTGGCCTTTCAGGCCTTTTTATTGGCATCTGTACCTTTTTGATCATCGGGCTTTTCCATCCCATTGTAGTGAAAGCCGAATATTATTGGGGGACACGTTGCTGGTGGATATTCCTATTACTGGGCTTAGCAGGTGTTGCAGCTTCCATTTGCGTAGACAACATTCTGTACTCTTCCCTGCTGGGCGTATTCGCTTTCTCCTCTTTTTGGACGATCAAAGAAGTATTCGAACAGGAAGAGCGCGTCAAGAAAGGTTGGTTTCCTAAAAATCCAAAACGAAAATACAACTTCTAGACCCAAAGGGAACGCATTTTTCCCTCAATCCCTTGCATAATTCAACGGAATGTGCTAATTTTGCACCGTTATCCCCGAAAGGATACACCGGACTTGTAGCTCAGTTGGTTAGAGCAACAGACTCATAATCTGGAGGTCCTAGGTTCAAGCCCTAGCTGGTCCACACTGAAAATCAAGCACTTACAGATATTCTGTAGGTGCTTTTTCTTTTCCCAGTGACCTTCAGGTGACCTTTTTGAAGCGAAACTCTATAATAGTGACCTTTTGAAATTGCATGAGATTTCAGTGAATTTTTAGAGATTTTTATGCTATTGCGGACTTCGTGTAGAGAAAAATGATGCACTTTTTGGACCCAAATAAGTCTTTCACCATCGTTTTTCAATCTATTTTCATGCTCAAAATGAAGAAAGTTACTCAAATATAGATGATTATCAGGGGAAAATTGTAACTTTGCGATTGGATTGAGGTAACTCTTTCCAATATATAGAAATATCGAGGCGTTATGCTCTCATCTTGTATGTACGAAGCCTGAGAAACTTCAAAAAAGTGAACAAGAGAGGACGTAATGGTCTCCACGCATATGCGTGGGGCTGTTATTCCCACATCTATTCACAAAGGTTTTCTCAGGGCCTGTACATTAGGAAGTGTGGCATACAGTTCCACGCTTTCGCTATTAACAGTAAAGGTCTTTCGGGGACTGGAAAGATGTTAGGAAATAACAATGAAAAAACGACCTTTTGTTTTTAAGGTACTTCAATCAAGAGCCAAGTGTGTGGGTTTTCTGTTCGCATCAGTGTGCTTAATTAGTTTCATTTCTTGCAGTGAAGAAAATGACAATTGGGATGATGGAGACGAAAATTGTACCATCACCTATGTCACAAACGACAACCAAGTCTTGATCTCGCATGCGGGCACTGACTATGGAGCTAATTTAATTCAAACACATTATAGTAACGGCCATGGAAAGTTGATTTTTGATGCTCCGGTCACTTCGATAGGAGAAACCGCCTTTATAAATGCTGTAAATCTGGTCAGTATATATCTTCCCGAAGAGGTAACCTTAATTAGGGAAAAAGCATTTACAAATTGTATCAATTTGGAATATGTTTCCATGGAAAACAAGGTTACTGCTATTGAAACAGGTGCGTTCCATAGCTGCCATAAATTGGAAGACATTTATATTTCCACCGAATTAACCCTCATCGGAGAACGTGCATTTGCGAGTTGCCGTAACATTTACAATATGGCGTTAGGCAAAAAGGTAACTATCATTGGAGACTTGGCTTTTGAAGGTTGTAAGAATTTGATTTCATTTTCTTGTGAGTCGGAAACACCTCCTCAGTGCGGGGCGAATATTTTTTACGGCTGTGATCCCCGCCTAAAGATTTATGTGCCCAAAGGCGCAGTTACCGCATATAAAAATGCTGAAGGATGGAAGCTATATGCTGACAAAATTGTTGGTTATCAATTTGACATTGAGTAGCTCTCGCCATTTATAAAAATCATCAACAAACACAGCTTATACATTAAAGAGAATCTATGAAGAAGGTTTATTTTGTATTAGTAATGATGATATCTGCAACTCAAATATGTTTTGCAGATTCTCCTCTGACCTCAACAGAGTTTTACAAGGCATATTTGGACGTGCCTATCGTAAAAGCGGCAGCAGACAGCCCCAAGAAATTGTCAGAAGAAGCAAAAACTTACTTGTTTGATGAAGGAAACCCTCTCGATGTGAAGATTGCTTTAATAAATGCCGTAGGATGGGATGTAGACGGACTGACGACATACTTAGACTATATCGAATATTGCCTCAGTAATTTCCCAAAAGCCAAACACGGCATTCTTGAGAATAAGGTGGTAACAGTTGATGACCTATATTCAAATGCCTCGTGTGAGCAGATGGCTGTATTGGTGTATCTCCATGCAATGGCTGACTACAATGACGTTAAAAACAATTATGCCTTTATGGAACTTGCCATGCAGACACCTCTCATAAATAAGCAGTCCTTTATGTTACCCATGGGGTTGATAATAGCTCAGACAGCATTAGTGTCAAATGATTGGGGTAATATCTATCCTGCAATGAACTACTATGTCAACAGTCCAGAGATTAAAGATATGCGGCCTAAGGCGATTGAGCTGGTCATGGAGTATATCAATGAATATAAGGAATATGCAAACGAATAGATGCTATGAAGGATTCAATAAGTATAACTGCACGCAGTGCTATCGTGCAAAGCTACCGCGAAGCAGTCAAGAAGGCAGGTATGAACGAGCCCCAGAACAACACTGTTGGTAACAACGGGTACACTTTGGGTCAGCAGTTCCACTCAACTGGTATGAAGTTGGTCGAGACGGAAATCAACGGCAAGAAGTCAGTCTATGTAGCTGTCACTACCGAGGAAGGTATCGACTTGTCCATCAAGTCGCTCATGGGGTTGTCCTCATTAAATGGCTATGAGATTACTGGCGTATTCGATTCTGTAAGCCGTAATGCTGGCAAGAAGGTCGTTACCAAAGTCAAGGCTGAAGTTGTGAAAGGTTATGACTTTGAAAGGGTGTTCCAACCGTCTTGCCGTCAGCTTTTGGACTTTATCGCCGAAGCGGACGAACAGCGTTTCTTCGACGGTAAAATTATCACCTATTTAGGAATGGTCGTCCGTCCATACGAAGCAAAGAGGGACAGTCCAGCAACTTCTTCTGAAATCTACAAGAAAGGTGATAAACGTGCTATGGCGGTACACCTATGGGAAGTAAAAATGACCCCTGCCGAACAGAAGAAAAAAGAGGAGGAGGAGCGTGCAGAACGTATCATGCGTGCAGAAAGAGAACGACGGGAAAGGGAGGAAGCTCTCCGCAGAGAGAAGGCAAGCTATAATCAGAGAAACCGGCATCTTCGCGATGCAGCCCTTCAATTTGTCGGTTGGTCTCACTCCTATTCTGTAAACGGGATGCCTCTGCAATCTGTTACCGATTTTGTAGAACATTGTTTTCCTGAATTCAATGCTAATGAAATGGCACGTCATACGGCCGCACGCACTGGCCGGAGTGTGGCTGACGTGTTGGCAGATTGGGAATGTAAAGGCAAGGAGAGCCGGGATGCCGGCACTGAAATGCACCGGAAAATAGAGTCTTTTTATCAGCTGAACAACGTGCAGGATGACGAGACTTTTCGGTTGTTTAGGATGTTCGCCAATCAAATTGCATTAAATCCTTACCGCACCGAATGGCCTATTTATGACACAGGCACGAATTTGGCAGGTACAGTAGATTTTGTTGATTTTTCAAATGGCAGATACACTATTTACGACTGGAAACGCAGTGATAAAATCATATTCAACGGAATGCCTGTCATGACGAGCAAATATGACCAAAAGGCTCTTCCGCCCATCAGCCATATCGAGGACTGCCCATATTATCACTATGCCTTGCAATTAAGTCTTTACAAGTATATTCTTGAAAAGAATTATGGCATGGAGATTACGGATTTACGGCTTGGTATTTTCCATCCGTCACACCATAAGCCTTATGTTCTTCGGATACCTTATATGAAGAATGAGGTTGAAGCATTGATGTCACTTCGAGAATCTGTGATATTGTAAACATCAGAAATATGGCTTACACAATCTATTTTATCACCTCTTTGCTTATTTTATCGGCTGGTACAGCACGGTTCAATAAAGACAACCTTGCCAAATCTGTTGGAATATTATGCGGAACTTTAGTGTATTGCGTGTTTTGCTTCATTGTTTTTGGTAAGTTGCAGGGGTTCTTGCCATCGCAAAGCGTTGAACAATTCATCTCGCAGCATGGATATGATACCGCCCAATTACCATTTCCCCTATCTAATCTTATACAGGTCGCTCTAATAGGAGGATGCTTGTTTAATCTTTATACGGCCATGGCAATTTGGTGGAAAATTGGATTTTGGAAATACTGTATACTCTCTGTTCTTCTTTTCTGTCTTATCGGGGTGGCTATTGGGCCTGTTATAGGATTGTCTTCCATACATTCGCTATTCGTTTTGTGTTGTGGCTTTATGGCATCAGTTGCATGGGTGCTTGGGCTGACATATATTGAATTCTGTGTGATAGGAAATATTTGGATTCCTTGTGCGGCAATCATTAGTACAGCGTTCTTTCTTGTTTATGCTTCATACTGTTGTCTACGATCTGGTGTGATGGTGATACTAACAATTATTACAAGTATTCTTGGCATTATACAAATTGCCAGTGCAATATTTGTTTTATATCACTATGTCGGTACTATGTACGAAGCATTCTATCGTTGCGTACAAGATTTGAAATACTTGGCTGCATTGGCGCACACCTCCTATGAGGTAGTCAATATTTTTATTTGGGTATTTGTCGGCGTTTCCCTTTTGACATTCAACATTGTTGTGGGAAGATGCTTTATAAGATATAACAAAACAGTTTCTTTAAAATAATATGAACGATGAAAAAGAAAATATTTTTTTGTTTTGTCTTCGTTTTTGCGATACTTGTTATTGCAGGGGGCTATTTTTGGTGGGTAAGCAAGACAAGTAATCCATGGAATGTTGCAACTGTGGGCGAAATCCCTGTACTCAAAGGTTTTGAACGTGACAAAGTGGATGGGTATGGAAGTTTTCTCCGTTCATTACCCTTAAAAAAACGCGGAGCGAAAGTGCATCTTTATACGGGTGGGGTGGCCAACTTCCAGTGGTTGTCTGCTGGTGTGATAGATATGCCCTTGCTGAGTAACTATGAGCAGTGCGCCGACATGACGATGCGCATGCGTGCCGAATATCTTTGGCAACGTGGTAGCTACTCTAAGATTCACTTTACGGATGTGAATGGTAAGCTCCACCGGTACGATGGCGGTGCATCACGCAAGGCATTTGAAAAATATATGAAACGTATGTACGGCATTTGCAGCACTTTCTCCGTCTATCACGAGACAGAGGTACGACACGTCAGCGACATGCAACCAGGTGATATACTCGTCTATAAAGCCCGTAAGATAGAAGGCATGGGGCATGCCCTGCTCGTGGTCGATGTGGCGACCAATACAAAAGGACAGAAAGCAATCCTCTGCATCGAAGGCAACACTCCCGCTCGTGAAGCTCATGTGGTACGTAACCTCAATCCACTGCGTAAAGCATGGTTTGTATTAGATGACTCTGACAGAATGTATATATTATCTTGCTTTCGCTTTAACAAGAAGGAACTGCGGCACTATTAATATGAACAAATCTTGTCCTTTCCTATTTTTAAATCCAACCAATAGGTAAACTTAAAGAATAATGATATGGAAACCATCAAAATAAAGTCTTTATATTCGGGAGAACTTCACAGGTATTTTGAAAAGGATGATAATATAATACGATGTGGTAATGTTGTGCTTTCGGTAAATGAACCTGTCGAATTGCAGATAGAAGGATGTATCAACAGTTTTGATATCATCTTCCTTCGTAGCTTATGTGGCGGAGGAACAAGTTTTCGCATTAATAGAATGCCTGCCTATGTCAAAATTTTGAATCTTTTGAATGTTACGTTTGAATCTGACGATACGCCTTATTTCGAAACACATTCTGATTTTAGGTCTGCTGTTTATGGCACCAAGCCTAAGACTATCACAAGTTATATGTTTGCGAAACTAAAAGGTGTTGAAGAAATAATTCTTCCGTCAGATACCATAGCAATAGAAAGATGTGCCTTTTATGACTGCTCCGCTCGGAGTGTTATCGTTCCTAACTGTACCGAAATTTTAGATACAAATTCATTTGAACGATCTCACATAGAATCAATAAGCGTGAATGCGGTTGCGATTAAAAATGGCAGCTTTGAAAACTGTAACCTTTTGAAAAGCATTGCTTTCGGAAAAGACGTCAAGCATATTAATGGCGCATTTGGCTTTCATGGGGAACTTGATTCTATTGAAATTTCCCCAGATAATAAAATTGTTGATAGTTGTGTATTGAATGCAAAAAATACGCATTTTGTCTTATACGTGCAACATGAGGGCATTATGAAATTTGTAGTTCCCGAGGGGGTTGAACGTATTTGCGGGGCGGCCTTCCAAGGTAAACAAGTCTTGAAAGACATTGTATTGCCCGATTCGTTGCAATATATTGGTTCCGGTGCATTCTGCTGCACGTCAATAAAAGAGATTCATATTCCGAGTAATGTAACAATCATTAGCGGGCAGTTTTTACCAAGAACTACGAAAAGTGTTTTTTTTCATTCACCTACTCCACCTGACCTAAAAGGTAAGAATATGTTTTCACCCCAGATATTTGCCAATACCGATTTTGTCATATTTATCCCCAAAGGTTGCATGAAGTCGTATCTGGAGAAACTCGATATGTATAAAGAGTATGTACGGGAGGCTGATTATGAGCCACAGGACAGAACCCCTAAGAAAGAAGTCAAGAATAGGGCGTTTTACAAGAAACTGGTAAGTGAAATAAAGGAGATGCCTACGATTGAAATCATCCATCATAATGATAACCTTCCCCACGGGCGTTTCGCCGGAGAACGATTCATAAACGTATGGAGGTCAAATTTATACTATATCAAGTGGATGATAAGGTTAGGAGCAATTACTCTCATCACGGATGAAGTCTTCATTTACCTGATGACCAATTATCCCATGAAACGCCCTGCCATTAATAATCTGAAAGGGCTTTTGACCGTCTCTCAAATCAAGCGTGTGAGAAAGGCGGAAGAAGAAAAACGGCTCAAAGCGGAATACCTTGAGTTCATGGCACAGCAAGAGCGGGACAGGATAGAAGAAGATTGCATCAAAGAGGCGAATCGTCTGTTTGAAGAAATGATGAGCGAGTATGAAGCTTGGGGAAATCTTGATTAGAAATTTCGGAAAGTATAAACTATAGATCACCTCTTCTCGTCCTTTCTCTATCCTCCAATCATACGTTCCATTAGCGACATCGGCAACCTCATTATAGGTCTGCCGATGTCGTGTTTTCTCAAAAAACTGTCGACTTTCCGCATAGTCATAATCGCTAGACTTATGCATCATCAAGATGTTCAAGTCATTGGGCAAATAACGTTTCTATCATCTGAAGAATGCCCATAGAGCTATCACAAGCATACAGAAGGTATGAACAACGAATAAGATTTTCATCCAACGGTCAGACAGCCAAATACCTTCACTATTGCGAAGGTGTTTGGCTAATTCCGTCCTGTGGTTTTCCATCATCCGTTCCAGAACCTTTTGGTGCTTTGCAAGCAGCTCCTTGTCCTTAGAGATTTGGCTGTCCACATACTTTTTCAACTTTGCCAGTTCGTTTTCGTCAACCTTTGCTGGAATGACGGTATGCCGTTCCGCCTTGACAATGGCATTACAAATGCCGCTTACAACATTGCCCGCACTATCCGCTGCGGCTTGCAAAGCATTCTTCGCCAAGTTCTCCCTATAAAGGGTATGTTTCAGACTGCCATGAATATCTAAAAACTCCTCTCTTAAATCCTTGATTTCAGTAAGAACGTCCCGTAAGGAAACCAACTGGTCATTGATGCTCTCTATAATGTCCAGTGTTTCCTGTCCGATTTTCTCTCTTTGCTGTTCGGGCGAGAACTGTTCAAGTTCTGCCCGAAGTGAATCTGTGTCTGTTATCTTCATAATGATATAAAAGTTTTATCGTTATCGTCTGTAACCCGATTTGGGCTTGCGTCCTAACTTTACTATTGCCGCTTTCACACAACGACGTGCCCAATCTTTCTCGTCCTCATCCTTGTCACGTCCCCAGCCTTGGTCGGAAGAGCTG
>ERZ791833.623-NODE-623-length-15855-cov-2.34082_pt1 | contig 15855 bp, 18 predicted proteins | sample MGYA00510294_ERZ791833 | MGnify/ENA primary metagenome ERZ791833 (study PRJEB30046, sample SAMN00715270) | human gut metagenome | study: EMG produced TPA metagenomics assembly of the A metagenome-wide association study of gut microbiota in type 2...
GGATAGGGTCTATAAAACCCTACTTTGCGACCGCGTGAACGAGTAAACGATATGGCTACAAGTATAGACTACGACGATAGGGATTTGCAGCGGTTATTCGCTGAACTGGAACCCAAACGCAGGGTGCAGGCGTTAAAGGGAGGTTTCCGCAGGGAGGCTAACCAAGTACGCAAGACGGCTATAAATAACCTGCGTAGCAGTATCAACAGCAGCAAGGATTTGGAAAAGGGCGTGCGCGCTATCGTATTCAAGCGCAAGGCTGGTTTCCGCGTAACTGTGGGTACTAAGCGGGCGAACAAGACTACCGGCAAGGGAGAGGCTGGATTTCACACGAACCGGCAAGGACTGAAAAAGCCTATACTTATTTGGGCCGAGGGCGGCACGGAGGAACGACAGACCAAGCCGAAGCAAGGAACGCGCAGGCGCGCTGCACGTCTGAGGCAGCAGCACCGCACGGGACGTATGCGCAGGTACGGATTTATGGAGCAGACGTTAAACAGCGTCCGCGACACCGTGACGCAGGATATACACGCGATGGTATTAGATAACGTAACTAAAGTGGCAGAAAAGTATGGCTGTAGGTAAGACAAATTTAAGCGCAGGCGAGATTATCCGCGGCATCCTAATTTCCGATGCTGAGGTAGCCGCGAGGACTAACAAGGTTTTCCCGGTAGTGGAGGACAGCGCGGAACTGCCGTATATAGTGTATCGCCGCACCCAACTGGAGCAAGACCCGGTTAAGGGAAAACGCGGTGCCGATACGGTAGGTATCGAGGTGCTTTGCTATACTCAGCACTATACCGAGGGCGTAGAACTGGCAGAGGCCGTGCGCGGTGCGCTGGATGGCGTGCAGGGCGAAACCGACGGGCTGGTAATGCGCAGCTGCTATTTGGTAGATAGTGAAGAGGGCTGGCAGGATGATGCGTATGTGCAACAGTTAGTATTTAACGTTAAGATTTAGATATTATGGCAGGAACAAAGACGGGCTACTGCAATGGTAGCGATATGCTGCTTTATGTAGGCGGCAAAGCGGTGGGAAGCTGTACCACACACACCACCACGTTTAACAGCGAAACCAAGGAGCGCGCGGTTAAGCCGGTAGCCACTGCGGGCATTTCGGGCGGCCTTTGGAAGAAAAAGGGCGTGGTAGGGCTTTCGTATTCTATCAGTGCCGAGGGTTTGGTTTTCTACGACGAGACCGAAAACGGCTACAAGGAGCTTTTGGCACTTTGGAAAGCCGGCAAATCCGTAGAGGTTAAGTGTATGGAGCGCGAGAACAGCGAAAAGCCGTATTTGGCTGGTATGTGCGTTATCGCGTCGCTGGAGCGCACCGACCCTGCGCAGGACGATGCTACGTACAGCATTTCGCTGGAGAACGACGGCGAGCCTACCACACTGGACGAAACCGCGATTACTGAGAACCCCGCAGGATAACAGAGTATGGCAAAGATAGAAGTAACCATTAACGGCAAGGTGTACCCCTGCCGCCCCACTATGGGGGCTATGCTGCGTTTCAAGAAAGAGACGGGCAAGGAGGTAACGGAGATTACCAGCAACAGTTTTAGCGACCTTTGCGCGTATCTGTACTGCTGCGTCGCGTCTGCCTCAGCAGCCGACAAGGTGCCGTTTGATATGTCGCTGATGGATTTTGCCGACGCGCTTTCCCCGGAGGATATGACCGCGTGGGCAAACGCTGTGCAGGCATCCGCTGCACCTGCGGAGGGCGAAGAAAAAAAAAGTTAGAGCCTAAAGGCATCTACGATTTACTGGGTATCGCGCTGGGCTGCATACGGCTAAGTTACGACGATTTCTGCAATATGGATTTTCAAGAGTTTGCAGCCGTCTATAAAGCCTATGCAGAGCAGCGCGATTTCGATTATAAGGACAACTGGGAACGTATGCGCCTGCTGGCATCCATAACCATACAGCCGCATTTGGCCAAGGGTAAGAAGATAACCCCGGAAAAACTGCTGCCGTTTCCGTGGGATAAGAAAAAGGCAGCCGCCGCGAAGAAAGCAAAGGAATACACCCCGGAGCAGCAGCGCAGGCGTATGGAAGAATTAGTAAAGAAACTGGGCGACAGCCTATAATTACGACTATATGGCAGGTAAAAGTACGATTAGCATTACTTTCAAGCTGGACGGCGATAGCAAGAGTTTCAAGGATTTGGCCAAGGACGCGGACGGGCTGAAGCAGGTTATTACGTCCACGCTATCGGAAGCACAGCAGCTGAAAGGTAATGTTATAAATTTCGCGGCTTTGGCTACCGGCATAGATGCAGCGCAGCGTAGCTTTAGCCAGCTGCAAAGCGGTATGAAAGATTTGGCCGACGCATACGCCGTGCAGGAAGTGGCAGAGACCAAGTTAGCCACCGTTATGCAGCAGCGTATGGGCGCGACCGATGCGGAAATACAGAGCATTAAGGATTTGGCCAGCGCACAGCAGGAAATAGGCGTTATCGGTGATGAGGTGCAGTTATCCGGGGCGCAGCAGATAGCAACGTTTCTGAATGAAAAGGCAAGTTTAGAAACGCTGATACCTGCGATGAACAATTTGTTAGCACAGCAAAAGGGACTGAACGCCAGCACGGGCGACGCGGTGCAGGTTGGTAATTTGATGGGTAAAGCGATGATGGGCCAAGTAGATGCGCTAAAGCGCGTGGGCATATCGTTTACCGAGGCTGAGGCTAACGTTATCAAGTACGGTACCGAGCAGGAACGCGCGGCAATGCTGGCCCAAGTGATACAGAACAATGTCGGCAATATGAACGCCGAATTAGCGGTCACAGACAGCGGTAAGCAGCAGCAGTTAGTCAATACGCTGGGCGATATGAAAGAGCAGATAGGCGGGCTGGTAAACGGTGCCCTGCCGTTTGTCACGATGGCAGCGCAGGCCAGCCAAGCGTTAGCCGCCGTTTCCACACTGATAGCCGGTATTAAGACACTCACCACTACGCTGTACGCAAGCACCAAGGCGTTTATAGCATCCACCGCGGCCACTATCAAAAACAAGGTGGCTACGCTGGCTGTAGCGGCTGCGCAGAAAGTGGTTACTATCGCTACAAACGCGTGGAAAGCAGCGCAGGTAGTGTTAAATATGATACTGACCGCTAACCCTATCGGCCTAATCATTACGGCTATCGGTTTGCTGGTTACTGCGGTAATTACCGCCTACAATAACTGCGAGAGTTTCCGCAAAATCGTAGATGGCGTTTGGGAGGCTATCAAGCCGCTGGCTAATGCCATTATGAATGGTTTGGCAAAGGCTTTCGAGTGGCTGGTAGAGAAGTGCAAAGAGGCGTGGGAGTGGCTTAAAAACATACTGGGACTGGGTGGCAAGAAAGTAGAGGTAGCCGTAAACGTATCTAAACCGAAAGCAGCCCCGGCGATTGATTTAGGCGAAACGCAAAAGAAGTACGCGAACGCTGGCAGCACACCCAAGGCGGCTACACCCAAGACACCGAAAGCGGCCAGCCCGGTATATGACGAAGCGGCCACCACCCTAAAGGGCATAAACGATAATATCGAGGTGCTGCGCGCGAAGCTGCAAACCGCCAGCGTGGAGGAAGCCGCAGCGATTAACCAGCAGATAGCGGGATGGCAGGCAAAGGCTGATGCTATCGAGAACGCGGGCAAGGCAGCGGACGATAATACGCCGCTATGGAAAGAGGACGCAGCCACCCTGCGCGAGATAGGCGATAATATCGAGATACTGCAAGCCAAACTGCAAGATGCGACCGCTGAGGAAGCCGCAGCCATTAACCAGCAGATAGACGCGTGGAACGCCAAGGCAGACGCGATTAAGAACGCAGGGCGCGAGGCAGAGAAAACGGGCACGTCTGTAGGTAAATCGCTTAAAAGCGGCTGGGGGGCTATCAAGGGTATGGCCAGCAGCGTAGAAAGCATTACCGAGGCACTGAAAGGAAACGGCAGCGCGTGGCAGATTGTCTGCGGTATCGTGGACGGCTTTATAGGGCTGTACGAGGGCATACAGACGGTTATAGGTATCATTAACCTGCTATCCGCTGCGAGTGCCGCACACGCAGCCACAAAGGGCGTGGAGGCTACGGCAGAGGGAACAGAGGCAACAGTACGAGCCACCACCGCCGCCACTAACGCGGCTACCTCAGCGGCTATTATTACCGCTAACAAGCTGGAGGCTGCAAGCTGGAAAGAGCTGGCAGCGGCAGAGTATATGGCAGCACACGCCTATATACCGTTTGCCGGTTTTGGTATCGCGATGGGCTTTACTACCGCGATGTTGGCAGCAGTTACCGCGGCTGGCATCCCGATGCTGGCAGATGGTGGTTTAGCGTCCGGGCCTACGCTTGCAATGGTGGGCGAATATGCGGGAGCCAGCGGCAACCCGGAAGTAATAGCCCCGCTGGACAAGCTGCGCGGACTGCTGGCAGAACCTGCCGCGCCTATAGATTTCAGTAAAGTGGAGTTTAGGATTAAGGGCCGCGAACTGGTTGGCATCCTATCGAAAGAAGATAACCTAACAAGACGCAGTTAATATGGCGAAGTATTTACGATATACGGGTAGTTTCCTAAGCCGCGCTAACGTGGTGTGGCGAGTGGATATAATGCAGGAGGCCGACGCGGAATTTGCCAGCGTCGGCCAGCTGGAGTTTCCAGCAGACGCGCCGCTGGTTATCGAATGGCAGCGCGAGGACAAAGAGAAAGTTATATGCGGCAGTAACGCTACGCTGAAAATCATAAGCCCCGGAGATAGAACCTACGAAGATTTGTACACTATCGAGGTGGGGCGTATCAGAATGGACGTTTACCGCGATAACGTACTGTACTGGAGCGGAGCCATAGACCCCGAATTTTACGAAGAACCATACGAGCAGGCGCAGGGCTACGAAGTTAGCCTAACGTTTAGCGATTTTGGCATACTGGACAGAATTAAGTACGATTTGCAGGGCATCCGCACACTGCGCGAGATAGTGCAGTATGCTATTACCCGTGCGGGCATCCAGTATGGAGGTATAGACACCAGCCACGTATCTACCAAGTTTAGCGATAGCAACAGCATAACCAATGGCGGTTTGTCTGTGCGTAGCGAGAATTTCGTAGATGAGGACGGCGAAGCCTCAACGCTATACGAAGTGCTGGAGGGCATTTTGCAGCCACTGGCTATACGTATCGTCCAGCGCGCGGGCAAAGTGTATCTGTATGACCTTAACGGGCTGTACAATGACGGAACCGCCAAGGCGATAACGTGGGATGGTGGTAGCCAAACGATGGGCACCGATAAGGTGGCAAATAACGTAGTGGTATCGTTTAGCCCGTACAGCAGCGCGGAACTGTTTAGCGACGAACTGGAGTACAAAGGCAAATACGATGTGGAGCACTACAATTTGACCAGCGACGCGCCAAGCGCAGCCGGATATGGCGAATACTATAGCTATTATCCCGACTACGACGACTCACGACTGGGATTATAGGTTAGTGGATTTTACCATTTTCCTAAACAATGAGGCCGACGGGCTGAAAAGCATAGGCAGCGGCTGCAAGTATTTCCATATCCTGCCTATTACCGGGGGCGTTAGTGAAACTACGGGCGTGGCGTATGCTTTCCGAACTGGAGGACACGGAGGTATAAATACGGGCTGGCCAAAATGGAAAGTACACAGCAGCGTACCGCACGCGTCACTATCGGGGGGCGGTGAGATACTGACCACTAACCGCGTTTTCCTGCCAAAGATGGACACCGAGAACGCAGCAAAGTATTACGTTAGGGTAGCCGCTGAGATATGTTTAGACGCGAGATATAACCCGTTTTCGGGCAGCAATGAAAGCAACGACGAGGGCAACAGCAACACGCTAAAGGTATGCAGCGGCTTTGTGTTTATACCAGCCAAAATAACGCTGTACGATGCTGAGGGTAACGCGCTGTATCACTACAAGAATTTGGAAGCGGCAAGCGGTGCTACCGTGGGGCATTTGGGTTTCAGCAAAGGCAAATGGGTATCGGGGGCAGACCCCGGCGGCGACTGCTGGCTGGAGTATTACAACCCCGACGATTTGGGGGAGGATGCGGGTATTATGGGCTGGAAAGCTAACCGGCACTGCATAGGCAGACCCGACGGCAAGGGCGGGCGTATCGGCACAAAGATATACGACAGTTTCAAGAAGATGGACGAGGGCGAATATATGCCGTACCCGCCAGCAGCTGGGTATTTGGAGGTACAGATACAAAGCGGCGTACTGGGTTATGACTATGGGCAAAAGGTAGATAACTGCGCTTTTGGCAGCACTGAAAGCCAGTGGGACAAAAAAGGCATCTACGGCCTGCTGCGCTGGTGCCTATACAAAGCCCCAAAGGTGGACGTAGTTAATAACAATTTGGTATTTAATGACGCTGAACTGGAGGACGTGGAGTATAGCGGCTATATCAACAAAGCAGCCAAGGAAGAAATTAGCATAGATACCATTTGTGGCACTGCTGCGCTGGTGTGCCCTACCGCTAAAGGCATCTACCACAGAACCAGCAACGGCCAGCAGCTGCAAGAACTACAGAGGGCTGGCAGAACTGACCACCCCGAAAAGCTGCTGATAGGAACGCTTTACAGCCAGTATGCTGAACGCAAAACCACCCTATCGGGGGAAGCGGTTATAGATGGCGGGTTACACTACTATACCGAGGCTAACCAAGCGGGCAAACGCTTTATGCTGATGGCTGACACGCAGGACGTGATAACGGACTGTACAGACGCAGAGTTTTGCGAGTTTCGCCCGGATGAGTACGACAGCATAGAAGAAGCATAAAAGATATGGAAAAGAACTATACGGCGGTTATAACGCAGAGGACACCGAGACCACGCAGTAAGCGACTGCGCGAAATGGGTATAGGCAGCGCGGCTGGTGCTACCGTGGTGATGAGCGGCGCAGCGGGTGGCACTACCGCTACGGGCGATGGCCATACACACGCTAACCTATCCGCGCTAAACGAGATTTCGACCGATACCAACGGCTACCAGTACCTAACGCAGCTGCGCGAGGTGGAGAACCCCGAAACGGGAGACACCACGGTAGAGAGGGTAGCGGAAAAGGTAAAAGCCGGCTACGCTGACGTGGCTAAGGATTTGACAGAGGACAGCCCTATACGCGAAATGTTTTTATCGCGTTTGGTGGACGATGTAGCCAAAGGTAATATAACCTTTGAGCAGGCTATAAAGGTGCTGGGGCTGGCATCCTTTGGCGGCGGTGCAGAGTTTGGCGAGTTTATCAAATCGCTGTACGCTGGCAAGGGCGCAGGCATAGACGCTAACGGCAATGCTGAGTTTGAGAGCGTGCGGGTACGCAGTTACTTTGAATGTTTGGAGCTAATAGTTAATCGCCTCAGCGCGATAGAGGGCGACCAGATACTTACCGAAGCGGACACCATAGAGAGCGTGGACGATTTGGGTAACAACTGCTACGGCCTGCACCTGCGCAGCAAGTGGGATGGCTATTTTACCGCGCAGCGTGAAAACAACGTACTGAAAGGTATTATTAACACGCTGGCAGCAGGAAGCGGTTTATACTATACCTGCTGGATGCGCGTTAATAGTGTTAATACCGCTAACAACTATATCGAGGTAACGGCCTATCCCGACGAAGATACACCGGCAGGCACGAATTACCCACCCTGCGCAGATATGAAGATAGCCCGCTGGGGCAACCAAACGGACACAACGCGCCAAAGCTGCATCTACCTATCCAGCACTGAGGGCAGGATAGTGCGGCTTACCGACTAAACCGATTATCGAGCCGGAGAACTACGGCGCGACTTTCGGCACACTGCCGGAGTTCCTGCGCAGTATGGATTTGCCGATAGTGGACGGGCAGGATTATGTTTACGCGCGCGGTTTGATAGTGCAGGATATAATCCGTATCGACTACAAGGGCAAACCGATTAGCGAGGTTATAGACCGCGGCCCGTGGGCTGCCGGTGCCGCCTATTACTGCGAGGCACTGAACCCCGAAACGGGCATATACGAGATTTCAGACGTTTGGTATATGGGCTGCAAATGGCGGTGCGTCAAGACGGGAACAACCACTGCGCCAGCGTGGAATAATACCGACTGGGCGATGGTGGAGGGCAACCCGCAGTTTACTGTAGAGTTTGCCGATACGGATTACATTTTCGACCCCGACCGCTTTAGCCTAACGCTTACCATTATCGCCCGTCTGTACAATATGGATATAACGGACGATATACTGCCGGCTGATGTGGAATGGACACGTTACAGCGAAGATGCTAACGGCGTGCCGCGTACTGCCTCAGATAATGCGTGGGCACTGAAACGCGCGGGTGCGGGCAAATCCCTATCGCTGACTATCGAGGACTGCGACCTAAACGGTTATATGCCGCGGACGCTTAAATTTATCGCTACTGTGACTTTGCGCGATGGTATGGGTAATGAAGCTGGTACCGAAAGCGCGATTTTCCAGTATTAAATAGAAAGGTATAGTAATATGAAAACAAGAAGATTTGATTTTAACTGGAGACCGCTACAGCTACAAATATCGCTGGCAGTAGAGGGCAGCGTACCCGACCAGCAGAATTATAACGCGGACACAAAGGAGTTTACCCCGGACTATACTATAACCCCGGTAATTATCCAGCCCGTTATATCTATACTGGACAAAGACGAAGTAATACCAGCGGGTAGGATTAACCATAAACTTACAAATATACGCTGGTACGAAATTATAAATAATGCAAAAACGCTGATAGCATCCGATAATACCAGCTATGAAATTACCAACAGCGGAGATAAAGCGGGGCGTATTATGGTGAAAAAAAACGCGCGCCCGAAAGAACCTATTACGCTGAATTTTTACGCCGAGTACACCGACACCCGTAACGGCCAACTGCTGATTATCCAAGGAAGCTATTTGTTGGTGTGTAAAACCGCGTCCGACCTAATCCGCGTAGAGCTGGACACCGCAGGGCAGACAGTGTATAACCCGATAACGGACGCTACCACGCAGACCGTAACGGCTACCGTATGGCTGGGCGACCACGTTTGCGACGCGTCCAAATACGCGCTGGTATGGGAAATGCAGGATGAGGCGGGCGCGTGGCATACCTGCGAGAGTGACGCGGTAATGGACTATGATATTACCATTAACGGCAATACAGCCACTATTAACCGCTGGCTGATGGGCAGCGAACTGCATTTGCGCTGCCGCTGCAAGTATGACCCGAACGGCAACCCGTCCAGCGTATCGCTTACCGATGGAACGCCGCAGGCAGAGGCTGTGTTTGTGCGCCGCATACCAAAATACGAATACGACTATACGGGCGTGCCGTATAACGTCCCTGCCGGCATACTGGCCATTTGCCCTACGGCCGTAGTTCATAGTGCAAAGGGCGAGATAGACGGCTGGGAAAAAGAGCTGCTGCCGCTGTGGTATATTGCCACTAACAAGGCATCCGGCAGTCTCAGTTATTCGTTGGTGGCACACGGCCAAAACCCTACTATCCCAACTACCGCTATGGATAAGAACTACGGCGCGGTTATCGGGTTGGACGTTAAGGATAGAGGCTACGCGGGTGCGTTTACCGATGCAGCCGACGGCGCGGTTTTCTGCGACGCTGACGGCGCAGTATTGATTATCCACTAAAAGTTATATAGATATGGCAAGGTACATTAAAGCAAACCCCAAGGTAGCGCAGTTCCTGCGCGTAGAGAATGACAGAAACCAAGTTAAAGACGGTAATTATTTGCTTTGGCAGGCAGATATACTACCACTGGGCAGACTAACCGATTTGCCGCAGATATTGGAGCAAATCGGAGGTATTGCGCTGATGGCACACGAAGCAAGGCAGGAGCAGGACGGTACGGTACTGCGCGAACTGCCAACGGCCACCGACCCGCGTTTTGTCGTAGAGAAAAAAGAAGTTACGACAGAGGACGAGGCCAAAAACACCGAGGTAGCCGAAGAACCAGCAGAGCAGCCGACCGATGGCGCGGCAGAAAGTGAGGAAAGCAGCGAGACAACGGAGGAACCGGCAGAACCTGCCGGGGATGAGACCGCAGCCGCCGAAAGTGAAACCCCTAACACCGAAACAGTATGAGCGTAGCAAGCACCAGTAGGACGATTAAGTTTATTTCCAAGGCGGGCACCTACACCGCTGCCATTATGTCGCCAAGCGGCGACCTATACCAAGAGTATGAGGGTACTGTAAATGAGGTAACGAACATTTACCCTAACTTTGAAACCCTACAGCCTATTTTGTATTTCGTCTGCACCAGCAGCCGCGTGGCTGAGGGAGTGGCCAACCCCGACGGTATGGAATACTATTTCAACGGCACAAAGATTACGTTTAGCGGTGGCGTATCTACTGGCACGTTTGCCGGGTATTTCAAGACCGTGGCACCGAGTGGCGACCAGCTGTATTATGGCCTGCAAATCGTTAAGAACATAGCGGCACTGGCTGGCTATGCACCTGCGGTTATAAAGATGGTAGCCACCGTATCGTATGGCACGCAGAGCGACACGATACAAGCCACCTATACTATACCTATCCAGCAGGCTACGGGCAGCAGTTACCGCGTAACTATCGCTGCGGGCGATACCAAGAACTTTGTTATTACCACCAAGGGCGGCAGCTGCATACTGAAAGCGATGGCGTACCAAAGCGGTAACGCACTGACAAAGGATTTGACCTACGTATGGGAGAAGATGGGCGCGACTGGCTGGGAGACCATAACGGGAGCGACCGCGCAGACGCTGACGGTTAGGGCCGATGATATTAACACCTATGGCGAGTACCGCGTACACGTTTCGCGCGCTGGTGCTGAGATAGGCAGCGATATACAGAGCGTGATGGACACCAGCGACCCCTACGATATAGACCCGCACCCGTCCCCGGAAGATGAGGCAATAACCGAGGACACAACGGGCAATGGGCAAGTAACGTACACCCCGGTAGTGGTGACGCGAGGAACCAGCACCAAGGCGTTAGACACGCAGTTTTATTTTGTGCTGAAAGATGCTGCGGGCGTTTACCTCAACAGCGACCGCACAACACCTAAGAGCAGCCAAACCGTTACCCGTGCGCACTGTGTGCAGGCAGGTGGAGACGTATCAGTAACCATTACCAGCGTACTGTAGGCTATGGGCGTATCGAGGACACAAGTAGTAAAGTTTATCCGTAAGGGTGACACCGGCGACAAGGGAGAGCAGGGCGCGGTACTGCGCGGCCCGCAGGCGTGGAGTGACTGCGCCACGGGCTACGCTTTCCAAGCTGGGGGCGTAGGCGAGAAATGGCAGGACGTGGTTATATATGGCGATAACTACTACAGCTGCAAAAAGAGCCACACAAAGACAGCCAGCAATTACCCCGGAAGCACTACAGCCATAAATAACGGCTACTGGCAGCTGGGTGACAAAATCGAGCTGGTGGCTACTAAAATCCTAATGGCTACCTACGCGCTGGTTAAGAATTTGGGCGTAGAGGCCATAGATATGAAAGACGCTAACGGTAATATCCTTTTCCAAGCCAAGGACGGGGCAGTTACCTGCAAGACCGGCACGTTTGAAAACGTAACTATCGCAGGAACGCTGCAAGGCGTTAGCGGAACTTTCAAGACGCTGAACTGCATTAACAGCAGCGGCACCGTGGTTTGCAGCATTTCGTTTGATACCGATGGCCGATTATGGTTTAACGATGGCGATATGCAGCACCAAGGTACAAAGAATGGCCGCAGCCTGCGTTTCCTAACGTCTGATGTGTGGTGCCGTGGCCAGTTCGGAGCCGCAGAACGTAACGCACTGGTGGTTAAAGGCAGTTACGGCTACTACTACACCAATGGACTGAGCGGAAGCGGTACGTATGTATCGTTTACGAAGAAAACAAGCAGCAGCGGCGTAGCATACTACGAACTGCCGATGTATGGCACCAGTGGCGACTATTCGGGTTTTCCGGTGGACGTTTTGGTTTTCAGCATCAACAGCAGCACGGTATATAACTATGAGCTGATTATGAATAATAGCCAGCGCGTTTTGGTTGTAAATGCCAACGATGACCAAGGTAACGTTAAGATTTTCTCAAACGGCAATTTGGTTACGTGGCAAGGTGGAGAAATGGCCGAAGTTATCAAGCTGGCTAACGTGATGAGACCGACACCCGACAGTACGCTGGTAGGCTGCGGGCTGATGGTTGGTGCTTTCCGTGATAATAACTGGTAAACCTAAGTATAACGATTAAAGTTTAGTTTATGGCAACGAAGAAAACAAAGACTTTGGCGGCGGTTACTACGGTATCAACCGTAACCACGTCGCAGTACATACCGCTAACCGACGGCAGCGGTAACGTGACTAAAGTAACGCTGGCAAACCTCAAAGCGGCTTTGCTGGCTGGTATCAACCTTAACAGCATCAACGACGGAGTATTTATTATGTTCCACCGAAACAGCGATAATTACCCGCTGATGGTGAAACCCGACAAGTGGACGAGCTACCAAAACAGCGGCGAGATAGCCGAGGGCGTGGTAGTGGTGGAGGGCGGCAAGATACTGGTAGTATCGCCAACCGAGACCGCATTAACGTGGAGCAGCGCAGCCGTTAGCGGTGGTGGCGTTACTACCTCAGACCGCATTACGGCGATGAACGACTGGGCAGGCAAGGCCAACACCGCAGCGCAGATTACGCACGCGGAATGTAATACGGCATCCTACGCACCGGGTTTCTGCGCAGCCTACAGCCGCGTTAATGCCAACGGCAAGGGACTGACCGCAGGCCGATGGTGGCTACCGTCGCTGGGTGAGCTGTTTTGCATCTACGCTAATATGCGTAAAATCAATTACGCATTATCGCTGATAGAGGGAGCAACACAGCTGGCCGAAACGTGGTACAGGAGTTCTACCGAGTTCAGCGCGACCTACGCGTGGTATTTGTACCTCAGCAACGGCCTCGCGAGCTACACCACTAAGGCGACGTACACGTACAGAGTTCGCCCCGTTTCAGCATTTTTATATTAGTGGTTAATAGTTAAACTTTATCCTTTAGGTACGGCGAAAGCCGTACCAAACTAAAGAAATTTCCAAGTACCCCGTTATGAACAAATCTAAACTGGTATCTAACCAGCAAATCTATTTAGACTGCCGTAAGCTAATCGACGTAGTGTTAGACGTTACGCCGAACTTTCCACGCGCGTACAAGTTTACCATAGGTAACAAGATGCACGAAATTTCGGTAAACCTAATATCCGAGATAACGGCAGCATACATAAATAGAGACCGCGCGACGCGCATACAGCATTTGGTTAATTTCCAGTCGGAGTTTGAGGTTTTGAAAACGCTGATGCGCATAGCGGGCGAACGGAAATGGATTTTAGGCAGAAGCAGCCACGCGGATATTATCGAACTGATGGACGCTATAGGCAAGCAGGCGACCGCGTGGAAAAATTCGTTAATCAAGTTAGACAGCAGACCTGATTAACTGCCGGAAATTGAAAGGTTACGACTAATCAAGCGTGCAAATAGTTATCTGTGTAAAAATGGGCCGCGCACTATCATTTATAGTTATGGCTGAGGGCATCCAGCCCAAGGCAAGGGCGGCACGGAGTTGCGAGTACAGCGCGACCAACGCGTGGAATTTGAACCTCAACAACGGCAACGCGAACAACAACACTAAGGCGACGAACACGAACAGAGTTCGCCCCGTTTCAGCACTTTTGCAGATAACCAAAACGCGCGATAGCTTTAAGATATGATTACTACCGAGGGATTATTAGAAGCGTACTACGACTGCCGTAAAAGGAAGCGGAAAACAGCCAGCGCGATAGTGTACGAAATGGACTACGAGGGCAAGTTAATAGCCCTGCGTAACCGTATTAACGCACGTACCTACCGCCCCGGTAAATCTATGTGCTTTGTCGTTACGCGCCCAAGGTATCGGGAAGTATTCGCGGCTGCTTTTGAGGATAGAATAGTACCCCACTGGATAGCCATACGACTGGAGCCGCTGTTTGAGCAGATATTTAGCCCGCGTACATTTAACTGCCGCAAGGGAAAAGGGCAGCTGTATGGCATCAATATGCTGCGCGACGATGTACGCCAGTGCAGAGAAAACTATACGCGCGACTGCTATATAATGAAACTGGATTTGCAGGGTTTCTTTATGAGCATAAACAAAGCGATGCTGGCCGATATGGTGGACGCTTTCGTAGTGGAGAGCTACCACAACGAAGCAGACAAAGATACGCTGCGTTTCCTTTGCCGCACCGTGGTACTGCACGAACCCGAAAAGAACTGCGAACGCCACAGCCCGGCAAGCTACTGGGAGCACCTGCCGCCTAACAAATCGCTGTTTACAAACGGCGAGGGTTTGGGAGTAGCCATAGGCAACCTATTTAGCCAGCTTTTCGCTAATTTCCTGCTTAACGTGCTGGACTGGTATTTAATCAAGGAGCTGGGATTTGAGTACGTAGGCAGATACGTGGATGATTTCTACGTAGTGCATACCGACAAACAAAAGCTGCTGGAGGCAGTGCCGAAGATACGCGAACTACTGAAAGGCTACGGGCTGACCCTGCACCCGGATAAGTTCTATTTTCAGCATTACAGCAAGGGCGTACAGTTCACTGGCAGCGTGGTAAAGCGTGACCGGGTATATACGGCTAACCGAACCATCAAAAACGCGGTAATGGCCGTTGCGTCTGAACCGCGCAGAGACGGTGCCCGATGTGCTGCACGCGGTGGATAGCATAAACAGCTATTTGGGATGCTTTCGCCACTGCAATGAGTACAACACCCGGCGAAAGGTTTTGAAGCGGATGGACAGCCGCGTTTTCAAGTGGGTATATATCAAAGGCCGCTACGAGGTGGTGGCCGTGAAACGGAAATATAAACTAAGAACAAGAACCCTACAGCGTATAAGAGATGGCGACTACTGAGAATAAGATACAGCCGGAAGCGGTGCTGCGGCTAACCGAGCTGGACGTAAACGTAGTGCGTGCGCTATGCAGGCACTGGGTTATTATCGTGGAGCAGAAAGATAACGAAATAGTAATAGAGTTATATGCTAAAGAATGAACGTAGAAGTATTACAGATTATAGCTGCATCCTTTGCCGCAGTTCTGACCGCGCTGGGTGGCTGGGAAGCGATTAAGTACCTAATTAACCGAAAGCCCAACAGCCGCAAGGCTGAGGCCGAAGCGGACAGCGTGGAATTTACCGTACTGAGGCAGACCGTAGAGTTTTTGCAGACCCAATTACAAGAAAAGGAAGAAAGGTTTGCGCAGCAAACGGAACTGGTACGAAAGCTAAACGCCGAGGTGCTGGAACTGACCAAGGAGAAAGGCAAAGTAGAACTGGAATTACAGACGTACCGCTGCATACGTAAGAAGTGCGGCCAGCGCGAACCCCAAAACGGATTTTAGGCTATGAGAAAGATTAACGAGATTATAGTACACTGTAGCGCGACCGCAGAGGGGCGCGACTACAGTGTAGGCGATATAGACCGCTGGCACAAATCGCGTGGCTGGCAGTGTATCGGCTACCATTACGTTATCTACCGGGACGGAAGCGTACACACCGGCAGGCCAGTGGCGCAGATAGGTGCGCACTGCACCGGCCATAACGCCAACAGCATAGGCGTTTGCTATATCGGTGGCTGCGCTGCTGATGGCAAGACACCCAAGGACACGCGCACACCTCAGCAGCGCGAAGCCCTGCGCAGGCTGGTGGCCGACCTGCAAAAGCAGTACCCCGGTGCATCCGTCCACGGCCACAGAGAGTATGCCGCGAAAGCGTGCCCAAGTTTTGACGTTAAAACCGATTTGTAGTATGAAGCATCTATTTTTGATTTTAGCGGCTATCCTGCTGGCCAGCTGCGCCAGCACCCGTTA
>ERZ791833.640-NODE-640-length-15438-cov-3.49197_pt1 | contig 15438 bp, 7 predicted proteins | sample MGYA00510294_ERZ791833 | MGnify/ENA primary metagenome ERZ791833 (study PRJEB30046, sample SAMN00715270) | human gut metagenome | study: EMG produced TPA metagenomics assembly of the A metagenome-wide association study of gut microbiota in type 2...
TAACTTTTGTTTAACTTAATAATTAAAGTATGAAAGACAGAAAGAATTCAAGTCTGTTGGGTCGCCTGGACAAGTTCCAGCGGCTGTTCTTCGTTGCTTTGTTATCCGTATTGGCTGTAGGGGCCTTTGCACAGAGCAAAACCGTTTCGGGTACTGTCCTTGACAAGACAGGTGAGTCTGTAATCGGTGCCAGTGTGGTGGTGAAAGGTACTACCAATGGTACAATTACTGACTTTGATGGTAAGTTCACACTTCAAAATGTTCCTGATAATGGAACTATCCAAGTAAGTTTCGTGGGATACAAGACCGTAGATATCCAGGTGAAAGGACAATCTACCGTTAAGGTAATCTTGGAGGAGGATACTGAAACACTGGATGAGGTTGTGGTAGTAGGTTATGGTGTTCAGAAAAAAAGTGATGTGACTGGTGCTATGGCACGTGTTGGTTCTGAAGAATTGAATACAAGACCTGTGAACAATGCTTTTGAAGCCTTACAAGGCAAAGCTGCCGGTGTAGATATCACCTCAAGTGAACGTCCGGGTACTGTAGGATCAATCCGTATTCGTGGTAACCGATCTATCAGCGCATCATCAGACCCTCTGTATGTAGTAGATGGAGTTCCTTTGAGTGCTGGAGGAATTGAAACGATCAATCCGCGTGACATAGAATCCATTGATATCTTAAAGGATGCCTCTTCTACAGCTATTTACGGTTCTCGTGGTGCCAATGGTGTCATATTGATAACTACCAAACGCGGTAAAGCGGGTAGACTCGCTTTAAACTACTCAGGTTCTGTCACATTAGAAAACCTAAAAGACAAATCACCTGCCATGAGTGCAAGCGATTATATTACCTGGCGCCGTTGGGCTTATTATAACTCAGATCCGGTAAACAATCCTCGCGGTGACCAACCTAACTACGATAAAGACCAAATTTATTTCGCAGCATCAGGTGATCCCGCAGCTTTGGCAAATGTAAATAAAGGTTGGAGTAACGGTACTTGGGATGGAAGTAAAGTAACAGATACCGACTGGGCAGACATAGTGACCCAAACAGGTATCACTCATGAACACACCATCAGTGGTAGTGGCGGTAACGAAACTGCGCAAGCTTTCTTCTCTGTTGGTTACCTGAATAATCAAGGAACTCAGAAAGGACAGGAATATGAACGTTATAATGTTTCAATGTCTGTCGATTTACAAGTAAAACCTTGGTTTAAAATGGGCGGATCTATCAACGGTTCATGGGCGGTTCAAGACTATGGTTATTCCCGTACCGGACAATCTTCAGGCTCGGGCCCTGTTGATATATATAGCGCGGCAAAAGCTATTCCACGCTTTGGTGTTCCTTATGATGAAGAAGGAAATATCATTACCAACCCCTGTGGCTCCACCACCAATGTTTATACTGTAATTGACGAATGGAATAAGTCAACCGATAACCGCCAAACTTTCCGTGCACTAGGCAGCTTTTACGGACAATTTGATTTTGGGAAAATATGGGCACCTCTAGAGGGACTAAGCTATAAAATCTCTTTCGGTCCTGATTTCCGCCACTATCGTCAAGGTATTTTTATCAGCAAAGACTCTGCCGTGAAAATGGGCTCAAAAAACTATGCTAAATATGCAACAGATCGTTACTTGTCATGGACACTGGATAATCAGATCAACTATAACAAGACATTCGGCAAACATAACTTAGGCGTAACCTTATTGCAATCAGCTTCCAAATATAATAAAGAAAGTGGTTCCGAAAGTGCTAACGCCATCCCTAATGAAAATTTTGAATGGTACAACATGGGCAGTGTAGATATTACTGATGCAGCAACTTATGGTGCTGGTATGAGTACTGGTATGTCTGAGAATCAGCTGGCATCGTACATGGCACGTGTAAACTACGCATACAACGACCGTTATTTATTGACTGTATCCGGACGTTATGACGGTTCTTCCGTATTAGCAGACGGGCACAAATGGAGTTTCTTCCCTTCTGCCGCCTTGGGCTGGCGCATTGACCAAGAAGACTTCATGAAAGATATTTCTTGGATAAACCAGTTAAAACTTCGTTTCGGTTTGGGAACAACTGGTAACTCAGCTGTAAGTGCATATTCTACATTAGGTAACATCCAGTCATTCTATGTACCTTTTGGCTCTACTCTGACCCCTGCTTATGCTACTAATGAACCTTATTACACTTCTTCTCAAGTAAAAATGGCAAATAAAAATTTAGGTTGGGAAAAGACAACACAATATAACTATGGTATAGATTTCAGTTTCTTGAATGGACGTATCAGCGGTTCAATGGATATTTATCACTCTAACACCAATGACTTATTATTAAGCATGACTATTCCAACCTTAACTGGCTTTAATTCTACTTATGCCAATGTAGGTAAAACAAAAAACTTCGGTGTTGACTTATCTTTGAACCTGGTTCCCATACAAACTAAAGACTTTGAATGGAGTTCCACTATCAATGCAGCCTATCAAAAAGATGAAATCTTAGAACTTGCTAACGGTAAGCAGGATGACATTTCCAATGCCTGGTTCATTGGTGAGTCAATCAATGTTTACTATGGTATTGCCAACGATGGTCTGTGGCAGGAAAGCGATGCGGCAGAGATGGCTAAATTTAATGCTAATGGACATAAATTTGAAGCAGGCATGGTGAAACCTGTTGATCAGGATGGCAACTATATTATTGACAGTAATGACCGTATTATTCTTGGCAATAAAAATCCTAAATGGGTGCTGGGATGGAGCAATACATTCAACTATAAAGGTCTTGAACTAGGTATCGAGCTGAACGGACGATTTGGTTATATAGTTGATACGGGTGGTGAAGGCCAAAACGGTATGTATAACCAACGTGAAATAAACTATTGGACTCCAGACAATACTGGTGCTGATTATCAAAAACCAATTTACAGTACAGCGGGTGGTGATGCTTATTCAAGTCTGCTAGGCTTTAAAGACGCTTCATTCATCAAGATCCGTAACATTTCTCTGGGTTATAACTTTAATTCCAAAGCATTAAAGAACATCGGAATCAGTTCTCTTAAATTATATGCACAAGCTAAGAATATAGGCAACCTCTATTCTTCAGTAGATTTTATGGATTTGGACTTAGGCACTACTTATTACAATAGAGGCTTTACTTTCGGTTTACAAGTTGGTTTCTAATTTGATAATAACACATTAAACTGTTTTTAAAATGAAAAATTTAAAATATACATTATTCACAGCCGCCCTGTCTGTCGCAATGACTGCTAGTTTCAGTTCTTGTAGCGATAGTTTCCTAGATGAAAAAAACAAGTCATCCTATACCACTGACTATTTCAAAACGTCACAGGGCATTCAAGATCTGGCTACCGCACTGTACGGTAACATCCGTTGGCATTTCGGTTATGAATGGGCGTATGGTATTACCCTTTACGGCACCGATGAATTTACAAACGGCTCTGACCTGACTGCAGAACCATGGAACACTTATGACAGCCGTCTGAACCCGTTGGACTGTACAACGGCGAACGGTGCCGCCAACAACAACTGTCCGGGTGTATCGGCTCTTTGGGATCAGATGTATTACGGCATCGCCTCTGCAAATCAAGTTATCGCATCAGCTGACTATGTTACTGATGCGGAAGTCCGTGAAAAATGCCTAGGGGAAGCTTATTTCCTACGTGGATATAACTACTATCGTCTTTTCGCACAATATGGTGGTGTGGTTCTGCAAACCCAAGTTACTGAAGGTGTGGTCAGAACCTTTACTCGCGCTTCTGCAGAAGAAACATTAAACCAAGTGATTGATGACTTGCAGAACGCTTACGACAAACTGCCTACAGATAGATGGCGTGGTACAGGTACATGGACTAAATACACAGCAGCACACTTCCTGGCAAAAGCTTTGCTGTACCGTCAGTCTGAACGTTGCAGCGACTGGAACTCAAGTTATCCTGCTGATGCTGATTTGAAAAAAGCGATTACATTATGTGATGAAGTCATCTCAAAATGTCCGTTAGAAAGTGATTATAATAACCTTTACGCCAAATGGACTGGTATAGACTGCAAAGCCGAAGAATCTAATGAAATATTAATGTCATGCCAACACACTTCTTCGGCAACCGGACGTTTCGGAAACCGTACTTATAATTACTTCAACCCACAATTCTCCAACTTCTCCGGTGGTTGGACACAACGTGGTCAATATATCGGTGGTATGGACTTCCAACGTTGCCGCCCTACAGAATACGCTTATGCTATCTTCGACAATGTGAATGACTCACGTATGTGGAAAACATTCAAAACTGTCTACGGATTGAATAATATTGCATCGAAAGCAGATGATGTAGTGGCTACAAACGGTATTACAGCCGATCAGGTTCCAACACTAGGCGACCAAGGCATCATCTTTATTCTTAATAAAAAAAGTGACAACCGTTTTAAAGACGCCACAAACTCCGATTATGGAACAGTAGGTCGTGGTGGTATAGCCCACTCCTTTGTAAACCCCGAAACAAATAAATGGGTGCCGAATGTATTCCCTATATATGCCGGTGGTCAATATGTATTGAACACCTATGGTGTTAGCGGAAATCCAGCACAGTCCAATGTATTCTGTGGTATCAATAAGACTGACGACGGATCGCGTACAGCAGAGAAAGGTGACGCACATCGTGATGTCATTATGGCCCGTACAGGCGAAACTTATCTGATAAAAGCGGAAGCTCAAGTACGTTCCGGTAACTTCCAGGATGCTATCTCTACCATCAACCAGCTCCGTGCACGTGCCGAATGGAAAAATGGTGAAGACCGCGAATACTACACCGATGGTTCTATGGCTTTCTTGAAAAGCGCAGGCGGTGACGAAGATAATTCAACCGCACTAAGCACTTTAGGCAAATGCAAAGATGCCAATGGTACCAAGATCAATAACACAGAGGCATTCAAGGCTTCTTTCCTTCAAAAGAACACTTACTATCTTTCAACTGGTATAGAACGCACAACAGATGCTTCCAGTCTGCAAATTTCAAGTTATTCATCATTACCAGCCGAGGATGAAGCTATTCTATCAGCTATGGGCGTAAATGGGGACAAAGACCGTTTGATCAATTTCATTTTAAACGAACGTACCCGTGAATGCTTAGGTGAATGGAACCGATGGGAAGAATTGAGCCGTACCAAGACTTTGGTTCAACGTGCTAAATTATTCAATCCGGAAGCAGCTGCCAATATAGCAGACAAACATTTGCTTCGTCCTATTCCACAAACATTCTTAGACCAACTTCAACATGAAGACGGTACGAATTTAAGTGATGAAGAAAAAGCCGCAATGCAAAATCCTGGCTATTAACAGACTAGATTTTTGCAGTCAATAATTAATAAAGGGGAGTGCCGAATTCAGCACTCCCCTATTTTCCACACCATAAATACTTATTTTATAATGAAAAAAATCGGTCGGTTTATATGCTTCACTACACTATTCTTGTTAATAGCGGGATGCAAACAACAAAAAACTATACGCTATGAACTTGTAGATGGCAATCCACAAATAGATTACATAGATTTCCTGAACGACACGCTATGCCGATTTATCGCACCAGGACCATTGGTTCTAACAAGCCACTACACAAAAAAAGGAGATATTTATATAATACAAATCAACGATATAGTAAGCGCACGGCTATATAAAACAGAAGAAGGAAAGCTACGAGGTGAGGCTCCTTTTTTTGAAGGAATATGGATTATAAAAGAAAAGTGATATCAACAAGTTCTGTACAGTTCATTTACTCATTTCTTTTCATATAAAGAATCTATCTGTCAGTCCCCCCCAATCAATAACTAAAATCCAATACAAATCCAACACGACGAATAAAGATTGTTATCCGTATATGAAAAAAGAACAGAAAGAAGATGAACAATATTCCATGTAAATGAATAAAATTCCATAGGTAAGACACCTTCTTCGTCTATATTTGCATAAATCAAAAATCAAAGATACTATGGAACTATTACCAGCAATCAGAAAAAGCATAATTGCATTCGCTCTGTTACCCGCACTTCTATATGCAGGTATCCCTCCCACCCTACAAAGCGATGCCTCACAAAGAATGACCAAAGATATCATGGACCGCGCTTACATCACCCCCAAACGTATTGTTACCAAATATGCAGGATGTAAGAATAATCTAATAAAAAACGAACACTATTTGTTAGAGCGTGGAAACGGCCAATCGGAAATGAACAGAAAAAAATGTTGCATAATGACCTCTACTGAAACAGAGAAGGCATCCTTATTACTGGATTTCGGCAGTGAACTGCATGGAGGATTAAAGCTCGTCATGGGCAGTTCCAACCGTAGGGAGCCTTCTTTGGTAAGAATACGTTTCGGAGAATCTGTTGGAGAAGCCAACAGTACCACTTCAAATTCCGAATGGAAAGTGGGATTTTCAACAGACGATCATGCCAAACGTGATATCATCATGGAAATTCCCCGTGACGGCATGATTGAAATAGGTAATACCGGTTTCCGCTTTGTCCGCCTCGACTTGCTGCAAAACAACGCCACTATCTCTTTAAAAGAAATTTCAGCTATCCTGCGCTACCGTGATATTCCTTATCTGGGATCTTTTGAATGCAACGACCAACGTTTAAACAAAATATGGATTACCGGAGCCTATACTGTCCACTTGAATATGCAGGAGTTTTTATGGGATGGCATCAAACGTGACCGGGTAGTCTGGCTGGGCGATATGCATCCTGAATTAATGGCTGTCAGCCGTGTTTTCGGATACAATGAGGTAATTCCCAACAGTCTGGACCTGGCCTGCAAACAATTTCCGTTACCCAATTGGATGAATGGCATGAGTGCATACAGCCTATGGTATCTGATCAACCAATATGAATGGTATCACCAGACTGGTGATATTGATTTTTTAAAGAAACATTCCGACTATATCAGCGGATTAATCCATCTGATAAATGAGAAAGTGGATGATGCGGGAAATGAAACGTTAGCACCTGCCCGCTTTTTGGACTGGCCATCCAGCGGAAATAAAGCCGGAGTTGAGGCAGGCTATCGCGCACTGATCGTATGGGCTATGCAAGATGCACATCAATTGTCTTTAAAACTTGGTAACACTTCTGATGCTCAATTATGTCTGGACATTATCAACCGGATGAAAAAAAAGATATTACCTCACAACAATCTGAAACAGGCAGCTTCATTAATGGCCATCGCTGGATTGATGGATCCCCAACAGGCTTGCGATGAAGTTGTCTCTGTAGGTGGTGGAAAAGGTTTTTCCACTTTTTACGGGTATTATATGCTGGAAACATTAGCCAAAGCAGGTGAGTATGAGAAAGCAATAGATATCATTAACACTTTCTGGGGGGCCATGCTGGATTTGGGAGCAACCACGTTTTGGGAAGATTTCAATCTGGACTGGATTCCTAATGCCGCTCCTATAGACGAACCTGTTCCAGCCGGAAAAAAAGACATACATGGCGATTTCGGCGCCTATTGCTATCCCGGATTCCGTCACAGCCTTTGCCACGGGTGGTCCTCAGGACCTACCACATGGCTGTCAGATCATGTATTAGGTATAAAAATCGTGAACGTGGAACGCAAGCAGATCAGTATTGAGCCACACCTAGGTAAATTAGAATGGGCTAAAGGCACTTATCCCACCCCTTGGGGCGTGATAGAAGTCAGCCACGAGAAGAAAGCCGATGGTAAAATCGCAACCAAAGTGAAACTTCCGAAAGGTGTAAAACAAATTTAATTATAAGAAATCGTTATCAAACTTCTATAAAAACTGGATCTTATGAAAAACATAATGATATGGATTATGCTCCTCTTGAGTATAACTTATACTGACGCCCAAAATGGGAAGTCTCCTAGAAAAGACTATGCCAAATTAGCTAATTATGATGAAAGTAAGGTTCCGCAATATACCTTACCTTCCGTATTAATGTGTCACGACGGAGAAATGGTTCAGACCAAGGAACAATGGGAGCAAAAACGCCGCCCCGAAATTTTAAACCTGTTCACGACTTACATGTTTGGCAAAGCACCTGTATTAAAACACAAACTGCCTTGTACAGTCAGTCGGATCAATGAAAAAGCTCTGAACGGATGTGCCACCCGGAAAGAAATAACCATCCAATTAACAGACGATCCACAGGGTCCCCACATTGACTTGCAACTGTATCTTCCTAATCATGTATCAGGAAAAATTCCGGTTTTTCTAGGTATCAGCTTCATGCCCAATTACACGATATATGATGATCCCGATTTATCTGTCCCCGAAATAACAGATGAAAAAATGAAGAAAAGATCTTTCAGGGGATCAATGGACAAATCCTGGCAGCTTGATAAAATTTTGGAACACGGATATGGTCTGGCCACTTTCTGTTATAATGATGTGGATCCCGATTTTGACGATGACTTCCAAAATGGTGTGCATCCTTATTATTATGAGAAAGGGCAGAATTTCCCAGATCCGGATCAATGGGGTTCCATTGCAGCTTGGGCATGGGGCATGAGCCGTGCCATGGATTATCTGGAAACAGACAAAAAAGTGGATGCCAAAAAAATCGCCGTGATAGGTCATTCTCGTCTTGGCAAAACCGCTGTCTGGGCCGGAGCCTCCGATCTGCGTTTTGCTTTAGTCATATCCGGGAATTCAGGATGTTGTGGAGTTGCCATCTCACGTCGTTGTTTTGGTGAGACTGTAGAAGCCATGAATGTACGTTTTCCTCATTGGTTCTGCGGTAATTATAAACAATTTAACGACCGGGAAAAATACTTGCCTTTCGACCAGCACGAACTCGTTGCCCTGATTGCTCCAAGACCTATATATATCGCCAGTGCAGAAGAAGACAACTGGTCCGACCAAAAAGGTGAATTTCTAGGAGGTAAAGGAGCTGAACCTGTATATGCCCTCTATGGCTTAAACGGAATAGGTTGTGAAGAAATGCCTCCTGTGGATACACCTTACATGAATGGCTCTATCGCATACCACAATCGCAAAGGGCCTCACGCTATTCTTCCATACGATTGGGAACAATTTCTTCGTTTTGCTGACAAATATTTTAAAAACAAATAATTAATATATAAATCAATGATGAAAAACAAGAACCTACTTATAGGATTATGCTCGGTACTGCTGTTGCTTAGCATATCAATAAACATGACAGCTCAGGACTCGCGTGAACGTACATATTATTATGAAATACTAGAACCACGCCATGAGCCCAAACCGAAAATCAAAGGTTTTGCAACAGAAAGAGTAAAAGAGAACTTAGACAGAGGGTTAACGGCCACCCCATCTGTAGACGGGAAAGGTATCTACCTCAGTTGGAGGCTATGGGAACAAGATAAAACAGACACTCCCTTCCACCTCTACCGTTCTGCAAACGGCAAGACACAGCGCCTATCAAAAAATCCAATTAAAAACACCTGTGACTTTGTTGACCAAACTCCCGTTGCCGGAAAAGCAACCTATTGGATCTGTGCATTAGATAAAAAGAAAAAAGTGATTAACACATCTTCCAAATTAGATGTGGACTGTTCTTTATTGAAAAACTATCAATCCATTAAATTGAACCGTAATATAAAAGCAGGCAAAATAGCCGTTGCTGATTTGAACGGGGATGGTATTTACGATTATATCATTCGTACCCCAGAAAAAAATGTGGATCCCGGAATGCCCGGTACTCTGGATGGTTCAACTTACCAAATTGAGGCTTATTTAAGTGACGGCACTTTTTTATGGTCTAAAGATTTAGGACAAGGTATTGAGCCCGGTGTTTGGTACTCCCCTTTCATCGCATACGACTTCAATGGAGATGGCAAAGCAGAAATTGCCTTAAAAACAGCTCCGGAAACGACCAAACGAAATGAAAAAGGACGGGTAGACTCCGGTGAAGAATATCTAAGTGTATGGGATGGAATGACCGGAAAAGAAATTGCCCGCGTGGACTGGCCTGAACGGAATGACAGGTATGGAAATCTGGTCCGGCAAAACCGTAACCAAATAGGAATGGCCTATCTGGACGGCAAGACTCCTTATATATTGGCATGTCGTGGCACTTACAAACTGATGACTGTAGATGCATGGCAACTGAAAGATAACAAACTGGAACGTGCATGGCGATGGGACGGTGATGAAGAAAATCCCGTAGTAAGAAGCATGGGTTCCCATAATATGGTATGTGGTGATGTGGATGGAGATGGAAAAGATGAAATTCTATTAGGCTCATGCATGCTTGATGATAACGGGACTTTACTATGGTCTACCGGATTAGGACACCCTGATAAAATCTATCTGACTGATATCGACCCGGATCGTCCGGGTATGGAAGTGTTCCTTTGTCTGGAACCTTGGCACGAGAACGGACGTGGCGTTTGTGTTGTGGATGCCAGAACAGGACAACCGGTATGGAATATCGGTCATAAGACATTCCATGTAGGCGATGGGATGGTTGCTGATTTTGATCCGGTCCATAAAGGTCTGGAATGTTTTGCCAGCGAAGACCGTAAAGGAGGCAGCACAGACAAATATCTACTTTCGGCTGACGGTAAACCCTTAGGTAAAAATGAGGAAGTGCCCTCCTGCCGTAATTGGGCCTGGTGGGACGGTGACTTATTGCGTGAAACATTTAAAGGAGATGATAACCGATGGGGGGCAAGTTCCTCTTCAAACGGTCGTTCACTAAGTATTGTAAAATGGAAAGGAGAAACACTAACACAAGATATTGAAGGTGATATCTTAATGATTGCAGATTTATATGGAGACTGGCGTGAAGAAATAATAACCGCATTACCCGGTGAAATACGTATCTACACAACCAATCTTCCGGCAAAAGACCGTCGTACCACATTGATGCAGGACGGAATATATAGAAGCTATGTAGCTCATCGTTCCATGGGATACCCACAAGCTCCTGTCCCCTCCTATTATTTAGGAGAATAATATTAAGATTAGCATGAAGGATTCCTCTAAAAACTGTAACGGATATCCTTTTGTTGTAGGGGCGCTTTGATGCGCCCTTATGCATATAAAACTCAACTCTAATCATAAACATCATGCAAAAGATACTATTATTTATTGCTTCCCTTTTTTATTTCAACTTCTTATTTTCAAAAAATGAAATAAAATCCTGGCAAGGCATTCATGAAACACCCCTTTCCCGTCTAGAACAACAATTTGCAGAACCTCCTGTGGAATTTGCCAACCATGTAATATGGGGTTGGGAAGGGAAAATGGATAAAAAGACTATTTGCAATGACTTGGATTCTATCAAAAAGAAAGGATTCCGTGCCGTAATATTTGAAGCAGGTTACAAACTACCTTTCAAATATCTTTCCGAAGAATGGTTTAAAGCAATTCGCACCGGAGTAGTTGAAGCCAAAAAACGAGACATGAAAGTCTGGATTATTGATGAAGGAAAATATCCCAGCGGATTTGCAGGAGGAAAATTCTCACAGGAACGTCCCGATTTGAGAATGCAAGCTCTTGTGATAGGTGATACCATACAGATAAAACGGGGAGAAGTAATGACAAACCATAAAATAGCACCGGAAATCATCAGTGCGGTAGCCGTCAGTACATCCGGCGCTCCTAACAGAACTGTAGAAATTAATAATGGAAAAATAAGTTTCAACGCCGGGCTGGATGACTGGAAGATCCTATTAGTCAAAAGCGACTTTCGGACGGCTGTAACCCGAGCCGTTAATAATCCCAATGGCGGTAAAGATGCCACTAATTCTCTGTGTGATTATCTGAACCCTGTTGCCGTACAACAATTCATTGATTGGACACACAAACAGTATAAAAAATATCTTGGTAAAGAGCTGGGTACCACCGTACTTGGTTTCCGGGGAGATGAACCCGATTATGCACATTTACCTTGGACTCCTTCCATTGTCCAAACATTCAAAGATACAAAAGGGTACGATCCGACTCCCTATCTAGCCTCCTTTTTTACCGCTTCGCCTACCATACAGGAACAAAGAGTAAAAGCCGATTATTGGGATGTCTGGTCCAGCTTGTTTGCCACCCACTTTTTCAAATTACAAGCCGATTGGTGTGCAGCCAATGGAGTAGCCCATATTACCCATCTTAACAAAGAACATGAAATGCCCGCATGTGTAAAAGCTGAAGGAGACTATTTTCGAGCCTTAAGTAAAGTTCAAATACCCGGAGTAGATGCAATCTGGAACCAAATATGGCCCAGTACCCTTAATGATTTCCCCAAACTAGCCTCATCTGTAGCTCATGTTTATGGAAAACCTAGAGCATTCAGCGAAAGTTTTGCAGCTTACCACATCTCTCCTACCATTCCCCAAGCCAAATTTGTTGTAGATCATCAGATTGCCCGAGGGATTAACTTCTTTGAATTCATGTTCTGGCTGGCAGGATCCAAACATCGCAATTGGATGAGTGATCCTGGTATGAAAGGCCTGAATGAATATACAAATCGCACTACTTACCTGATGAGCCAAGGGAAGCCGGGAGCACGGATTGCCATGTATTACCCCACATCTACTATGTGGCTGGGTAACAATGAAGTTTATAAGGATATCGTCACTCTTACCCAACAGCTGTTAACTCATCAACGAGATTTTGACTACATAAACGATGATGCTTTTACGGAAGCACTGACCATAGGTCCCGGCTATCTGGAAAATAAAAGCAGCCAAAGATATGAAACATTGATTATCCCATCATCAGATGTTATTTCCGTATCTGCCTGGAAAGTAATAGAAACATTTTCCTCACGTGGAGGAAAAGTCCTGTTTTGGGGAAAGAAGCCCGCTTCTTTCATTGACAAAAATTTCACTGCTCCTGGTTCCCTATCAGATTTAACCAACAGCAGGATTGAGCCATCCACCAGATGGACAGCACATGTAAGCTCTTCCCTTCCGGAACCAGAAATGAAAATCATTTCACCTGACAATGATTCTATCCGCTACACACGCAGAGTAATGCCCGATGGCGACCTCTACTTCATATTCAATGAAGGGAATAAAGCTACAGAATTTACAGCAGACTTTGATAAAGTAGGAGTTGTAAAAGAATGGAATGCAACAGATGGCACACTCCAACCGATAAATGCAACAATTGTCAATAATCGCACCCGTCTGACCATTAAACTGGAAGCATGGGAAAGCAAGCTCATATCTATCGGAAAAAATAACAGAGAATATAACATTAAAGAATATGGCGTAAAAGGAAATGGCTATTCGGAAACAGCCACTTTACAACGTATCATTAATGAAGCAGCTCACAATGGAGGCGGAACGATAGTTATTCCTGCCGGGGAGTATCTAAGCGGCGCTCTATTCTTCCCACGTGGTGTAGATTTACGTATAGAAAAAAACGCCAAACTAATCAGCACTGTCGACCCCAATGAATTTCCTGTCATCCCTACCCGTTTTGAAGGCATAGAAAAAAGGTGGCGATGTGCTTTCTTGAATTTCGACCATTCAGACGGAGTTAAAGTTTATGGTGAAGGAGTTATTGATGGTAAAGGAGTAGAATGGAAAAAAATTCCATTCGGAAACTCCGGACGCCCCAGACTGGTATGTTTCACAGATCGCCCGGGAGGTAAGATTTCCGGTTTAAAAATGATAAATCAGGCCTCATGGTGTCTTCATGTACTTTACACAAACGGATTCACTATAGATGGAATCGATATCCGTGCATTGGAATATATACCCAGTTCCGATGGCATAGATATCGATTCGTCCAATGATATACTGATTACTTCCACCCGCATTGAGGCACATGATGATTGTATCTCCATCAAATCCGGACGAGACGAGGACGGACGCAGAGTAGGACGTCCCAGTGAAAACATTCTGATAGAGAACTGTCATTTCGCATACGGTCATGGTGGAGTGGCTATGGGCAGTGAAATATCAGGCGACATACGCAATGTGACCATACGTTCCTGCCTGATGGATAACGAAAACTGGAGTCCCTTACGTTTTAAAAGCCAGCCCAGCCGTGGCGGAACTGTGGAAAATATCACTTTTGAAGATATTATCATCAAAGGAGCACGCAGTATCTTTGATATCAATATGGAATGGCGTATGGTTCCTCCGCTTCTACCTGCACATTATCCACTGACCTGTTTGCGCAATATCCATTTCAAGAATATAAATGGAGAAGCACAATCAGCAGGAACCATGTATGGTTTTAAAGAGACTCCATTCGGAAATGATACATTCTTTTTTGAGAATTGCCATATCAAAGCTCAAAAAGGATTAAGTATCTCAAATGTGGCCAATGTTAATTTTAAAGGTTTGGAACTAGAGATAAAAGAAGGGGAAAAGATTTATGAACGATCTGCAAATAAAGACAAATAGCCCAATAAGAACACTGATAAATAAAAAACACACTCGAAATGCGTACACATGCATAATATTCAAGGAAGATGTACACATTTCCATTGTAGAAAATCCCAGACCATCCTATTTTTGCGCTACCATTAAAACACTAAAACAACATGATGAAGAAAAAATTAATACTATCATTCTTTTTTGTCGCATTAGGTTTTGGAGTTGTAAAAGCACAAGACTTGCCGGACAAAAAAGAAACGTTGAAGACTGTTATAAAAGTCAATAATTACTTCATGAAGAAGTATGCCGATTATCGTACTCCTTCTTTTGTAAAAAATGTAACGCGTCCTAGTAATATCTGGACACGCGGAGTATATTATGAAGGATTAATGGCTCTTTACTCCGTTTATCCACGCGATGAATATTATAAATATGCTGTCGATTGGTCAAATTACCACGAATGGGGATTTCGCAACGGTACCACCACTCGCAATGCTGATGATTACTGTGCCAGCCAGACTTACATTGATTTATATAACATTTGTCCCGATCCGGAAAGAATCCGTAAGGTCAAAGCTAATATAGATATGCTGGTTAACACTCCTCAAGTAAATGATTGGTGGTGGATTGACGCCATCCAGATGGGAATGCCTGTATTTGCCAAACTTGGAAAATTGACCGGAGAACAAAAATATTTCGACAAGATGTGGGATATGTATGAATATACCCGTAACAAACATGGCGAGAATGGCATGTACAACCAAAAAGAAGGTCTGTGGTGGAGGGACCAAGACTTTGATCCCCCCTACAAAGAACCTAACGGTAAGAATTGCTATTGGAGTCGTGGCAATGGATGGGTATATGCAGCACTGGTACGTGTACTGGATGAAATTCCTACTAATGAAAAACATCGTGCCGACTATATCAATGATTTCCTGACCATGAGTAAAGCTATCAAAAATTGCCAACGCACAGATGGTTTTTGGAATGTAAGTATGCATGACGAATCAAACTTCGGAGGTAAAGAAACCAGTGGCACCGCTTTATTTGTATATGGCATGGCATGGGGGGTACGTAACGGACTGT
>ERZ791833.641-NODE-641-length-15435-cov-2.41905_pt1 | contig 15435 bp, 8 predicted proteins | sample MGYA00510294_ERZ791833 | MGnify/ENA primary metagenome ERZ791833 (study PRJEB30046, sample SAMN00715270) | human gut metagenome | study: EMG produced TPA metagenomics assembly of the A metagenome-wide association study of gut microbiota in type 2...
TGGTACTGGCGTAGACGATGCCGTCCTTTTCGGACAGCATGGAGGGGGCGTGCTCGTAGCCGAAGCCGGCGTTCGTGGCCCAGAGTTGACGGGCTTCACCACCCTGCGTTGCGTAGCAGACGATGCTGTCGTTCATGGTCTTGGCGTAGACGCGCTGTCCGTCTTCAGACAGGCCGACGCTCTCACGCACCTGTGACTGGAAGGTGCGCCAGACGGTTTTCCCCGTCCGAAGGTCGATGGCGGTCAGTGCACGTTTGGGGTCGGCGATGAACACTTTGTCGTCAGCCTCCACGGGCCATACGGCGGCAGGCGAGTAGTGCATGCCCGACAGGCCGTGTGTCCACTTCCAGCACTCGCGTCCCGTCTGTCGGTCGAGGGCGTAGAGCGTGTTGTCCCACGCGCCGAAGATGACTTTGCCGTCCGCCAGCAGCGGGCGTGTTTCAATATAACCCTGCACGTCGGTGCAGGCCCAGAGCAGCTTGCCGCTCTTCAGGTCGATGGCGCGGAAGGTGTGGTCACTGGCACCGATGTAGGCCGCACCGTCGGCGATGGCTGCGGCTCCCAGCACGGGTGCCGAGGCTTCGAGCGTCCAGAGCAGTTTGCCATCCGTGGCGTTCACGCCGTAGACGCGCTTGTCGGCCGAGCCGAACACTACTACGCCTTCTGCTACGGCCGGAGTGCCCACGATGCGTCTTTCAGCGGTGAAGCTCCACAGACGTTTGCCTTTTTTCAGGCTGTAGGCGGTCAGGCGGCCCAGATCGTCGGCAACGAACACTCGTTCGCCGTCCGTGGCAGGCGAGCAGTAGATGCCTACACCGGTCTGCATCGTCCAGGCGGCTTTCACCTGCGGATACGCTTGGTTGACGGAATAGTCAGGGTATTTTTCGGCTCTTCCCTGATGGTCATAGTAGGAATGCGTAAGCGAAAGAGCGGCCCATTGCTGCTTTGGTTCGCCGATGCGTTGGGTGAAAACGCGGATGGAATCCGGCCCCACCTCGTAGATGCCATAACCCGGCTTGCCGTCTGCGTCGCGCAGGTTACTGCGCATCAGGATGCCTGGTAGGCCGTCGTAGCTCAGGTGGCGGTTACGGTGGTAGTGTCCCCCGATGAAGAGACGGACATTGTAGGGGCGCACGGCGTCGGTCACGTCGTACCAGTTGTCCACGTCGCCCTCCAGCATGGGGTAATGTGTGACGAGGATGACGGGTGTGTCCTTGCCTGCCTTCTCCATTTCATCGGTCATCCAGCGAATGTCTTGCGGCACTACATGTCCGTAGGCCATGCGCATCAGCGGTCCCGAGTTGAAGCCAAGGAAGAGAAAGCCCTTGTGCATGAACTTGAAGCGTTCGCCACCGTAAATGTCGGCGAAGGCCGTACAGCCCGATTCGCTCCACTTCGTCTCGTGGTTGCCCAAGACGACGTGGTAGGGCGCTTTCAGCAGATCGAGGCACGACTTGACGCGCTCCATGCAGAGGCGATCTCCATTGTCGGTCAAGTCACCCGTTACCAGCACAAAGTCGATGCTGTCCGTGGCGTTGATTTGGGCGACGGTGCGCAGCAGGTCTTCGGTCGGGTTGGGGTTCCCGGGTGCGAAGTGGATGTCCGTAATCTGTGCGAAGCGGAAGAATCTGTTTTGGGCCTGCATCGTCAGCGGGGCGAGGCAGGCAAGCAGTAGTAGGAGGATGAGCCAATTTCGTTTCATAATCTGTTCAGGTTTTGTTTGGGATCATTTATTGTTCTCCGTCGTCGAAGAAAGTCAAGATGGCTTCCATCAGGCGGTTCCGTTCTTCAGCTGTGCGGAGGGTTTCGAAGGGAAAACCTAAGACGCAGGTCTTGTAGGTACCTTTGTAGGCGACACCGGCGCTGAGGTTGTTTTCCGAGTAACGCATGAAGGTGCAGGCATCAGGTGAGGCCGGTTCGATGGCGTCAGGGGCTTCCACCACGTAACAATCTGCGTTCAGTTCGTTGTGGAAACGATAGTCACCGTTCGGCTTGCCAAAAGGAGAGGCAACGCTCTTGACACGTCCTTCGGCGGCAGCCTGGTTGACACGCCATTGGTATTTCAGCACCTCGGTGGCAAACTTCTGGTCGGCCTTGTTGGGCTGTGTCAGGCGGTTGTTCCACAGATCGGTCCCGACGTAAGAACCGGAGACGAAGAGGTTTCCGCCCTGCTGGCAGTAGGCGGTGATGGCCTGCTGCATGGGCTGGCTGAAGGTTTTGAACTTCAACGGTTTCACGCCGCCACGTCCCATCTTGGTTTGGCATTCCTTACCCAGGATGAGATCGGCGTAGGCGTAGTCGTTCATACTTACGGAGCCTTCCTCCACCGTTTCGTCGCTGCATGATACGAAAGAATAACCAGCCTGGAGAATAGCTGTACCATGTATGGCGGGGTAGTCGAATGTATTTCCTGCAATAACTTGCGTTTCATAGTTGCCGTAGCTGTCGCCGAAGCCTGAAGCATCGTCGTCCATCCAAGGAATTGTGCGGCGGAATTCTTTCATCTTGCCGATGTAGCTGATGTCTTTTACGTAGGGGACGCCGTGGTCAACATCGTCGAGGAAGCCTGCCAGCAGCGTGTCTGCGGGGGCAGGCGCCACGAAGTCTGCGGGTGCGCTGATACGATCGAAGCCGTTAATTACCAGTACTGTACCCTTAGGTTGGAAGGCGCGACCGGCAGAAAGAATCTCGGAGGGGAAGCTCTCGCCGCCCTTGTTCACAGCTGTTACCTTAAAGCTGCAAACGACTCCTGTGGGGAGAGTTGTACGATAGCTGTTCTTGTCGACTAGTACACCGTTGTCGAAATCGCCGTCGCCGATGCGAGTGTAGACGATGTATTTCTCGGCATTGGCTGTTGGCTCCAGCGGGGCGACTACGGGCTGCCCGGTGAGCTCGATTTCGTTCTCGCTTACGTTGCGGATGGCAAAGTGGTCGACAGGTAGCGGTTGTACGACGTAATCCATGTGATATTGTGAGCAGATAAACTGCAACATGCCCTTATAGACGGCACGGCTCACAGTAAAGCGGAAACGCGGATCGAGGCCGTAGCGCATGTCGGCGAAGTTCTGATGGGAGAGAAGTTCGAGCAGCATGGTGGGGACGCGTGGCACGCGTGCTTCGAAGTAGGATTGGTTCCACATGCCGCGGCGACTCCATTTCGGCTCGTAGAGCGTGCGGACGTCGCGGACGATATTCGATTGGATGAGATCGGTCAGGTCGTGTGACAAGTAGCGGGAAGCCCCGTTGGCAAACACGCCGTTGTAAGCATCTGTCTGATAGATGCCCAGAGTGCCGATGATAGAGTCGTTGAGTGTGGTGCCTGCATCAGAATGGAAGGCGAAGGCCAGGTCGATGGGGATGTTCAGGCCTTTTTCGTTTGGATTGACAGAAGATCCTCCAGCCAGATAGTTCACCCAAATGCCACGACATTTGTAGTCGTCGGTATAGTCGTTCTGTCCGTTGCTTTCAGAATAAATACTGTCGGGTATACCTGCCCATTGCAACCAATAGCGGGCAGCCTCGCAGAAGCGAGGATAGTCACTAGGTATAGCAGGGATATCGGCTGAATGCTGTATCACTTCTTGTTGCTTCTGTCCGTTGTCCGTATTGGCGGCCTTGTCCGAACTCTTCAGGTTCTCGGTACTCCCTTTATCTGAAAGGCTACGGGCGATGTTGCCCATACCTCCGCCAATCTTTACGGCATCGGCCGTGATGATTTTGCCTGCTTTGGAGCTGCGGTTGCTCAGCACCACTTTATAGCAGGCGTGCTTGCCTGCGTCGAAACTGAACGTGCCCAGATAGATCCAGGTACCTCCACCCATCTGCTGATTCACTTTGAATTGGGTACTACCGCCCTTGTGGTAGACGGTATAGAGAGCCTCGTCTGTACTGTTGGGCAACGTCTGATAGGATACATAGACGGCATATTGACCGCTTTGAGGTATGTCGGGTATCCATTCAGCGGTACTTTCCTTTCCTTTCTTGATGGTTTCGGTCATGCGATAGGTACCTTCCTTGAAAGGGTTGGTGAAGTCGGTGTATAGTGTGTGCAGGTGTGCGAAGCCTTCTCCTTGGCCTTGGGTCCATACTTTATCGCCATTCGTTTCTGTATAGAGGGAGGCTTTGGCCAGATAACCGTCGTTGTCCACGATGATTTCTTCGCGCTGGCAATCACGTTCGCGGGGGAGTAGTACGTTGGCACCCGCATTCTCGAGCATGGGGACGAGGAAGGGGAGTACGTAACTCTGTGTGTAGAGGTCTTCCACCGTCTGGAAGATGCGTGCACGTTGCCACTCCCAGCGTGTCAGCTTCTGCTCGTAGTAGAAACCATGACTTTGCCAGAGTGCGATGTGGCGGTTGTGGAGTCCATTGGTGGGCGTATAGGCTTCGGATACTCTGCTCACTAATGGCTTGTCGCCTGCGGGTGCAAAGGTCTTGGCTTTCTTGTCGGATTTGTTGCGCAAGGCTTGAGGAATAAGCTCCTCGATGCGTCGTTTGTTGGTATATATCTCCAGCTTGTGCGAAGCAAATTCGGCGGGAAGCAGGTGTTGCACACCGTCGTATATTTCGGCCACGTTGTTTTCTCGAAAAGGAATGTAGGCGCAATTCATGTTGGCAAAGAGTTGCAAGGTCTTTCCGCTGACGGCTGTGGAGTCGATTTGGATGCGCCCTATCGAAACTTCCTTTCGAGCAATGTCGTCCAGGTATTTTCCGATGTGTTGTCGGATATCCATAGAAAGCTCTTGTGCACTTCCTGCCTGTGGAAGGAGGGAAGCGGCGAAGAGAGCAGGCCAGATATATTGTTTTGCTTGCATAGTGGATTGGGTTTAAGTTAATTATAACGTTTTTTATTGGTTTGAATAAGCAGGCAAAGTCCAAGGGCTGTAATCAGTGCATTGATGATGAGCAGCTCGAAGCTGATCTGATAGCCGCCGAACCAGGCCTCGCTATGGCTTTGCAGGATGTAGCAGAGGATGGGCGAAGCGACGGCCACCAGCGGTACCCATCGGTCGCGTACAGGCTTCTTGCAGGCCATGCCGAAGATGAACATGCCGAGGATGGGGCCGTACGTGTAGGCGGCGAGGCTATAGACGGCGTTGATGGCACTGTCGTCGTTCAGCTCATAGAAGATGACGATGACAATCACCATGAGCAGCGACATGATGAAATGTACCAGCTTGCGTGTCAGGGTCAGGTCTTTGTCGTTTTGTTTCTCGTTTGCCTTCAGGATGTCGATGGTGAACGAGGTAGTGAGCGCCGTCAGGGCGGAGCCGGAGGCAGAATAGGCAGAAGCTATCAGCCCGATGATGAAGATGATGCCAATAAAGAGCGGAAAGTCTTCGCTCCATGCCACTTTGCCGAACAGGGCGTCGCCTGCTATCGGGCCTTCCTGGCTCAGGTTGGTGTCGGCATACATGTAGAGCAGCGTACCCAATACGAGAAACAGGCCGATGACAAAGATTTGGATGAATGAACTCAGAATCATGTTCTTCTGCGACTCGCGGAAGTTCTTGCAGCTCAGGGTGCGTTGCATCAGGTCCTGGTCGAGGCCTGTGCAGGCAATAATCATGAATACGCCAGCGATGAACTGCTTCCAGAAGTAGCGGCCGTCGTTGGGGTCGTCGAAGAAGAACAGTTTGCTGGTAGGGTGACTGGCCACGGCCGCAGGAAGCTCGCCGAAACCAATCTGCAGGTTATTGGCGATGACCACGATGCAACTGATGACAGACACGACGAGGCAGAGGGTTTTCAGAGAGTCTGTCCAAATCAAGGACTTCACGCCGCCTTGGAAAGAATAGAGCCAGATGAGCGCCACCGTCAGCACCACGTTGAGGGAGAACGGCACGTGCAGGGGAGCGAACACCAGCGTTTGCAACACGACGCACACCACAAAGAAGCGGACCGAAGCTCCCAGCATCTTGGATACGAAGAAGAACCACGCTCCTGTACGGTAGGAGGCCAATCCGAAGCGACTTTCCAAGTAACCATAGATGCTGACAAGGTTCATCTTGTAAAACAAAGGTATCAGTACGAGTGCCACGAGGATAGAGCCTACAAAGAAGCCCAGCACCATCTGCATGTAGGAATATCCGCCCGCCAGGACGGCGCCAGGTACGGAAATGAAGGTCACGCCCGAGATGGTAGCTCCAATCATGGCCAGTGTCACCATGTACCAGGACGACTTGCGGTTGCCTGTAAAGAAGCCGGCATTGTCAGCCTTGTGCCCTGTTATCCAAGAAATGATGAATAGCAGTGCGAAGTAGCATGCGATGGTAGCGAGTATGATCCAAACGGTAGTCATATTTAGTATTCTTTTGTTCTTGTTTGGGAAAGCATCGTTTTCCTGGTCGGAAAACAGTGCTTTCGGGTTGAAAAAACAATGCTTTCTCTTTGGTTATTCTTCGTAGAGCAAATAGGGCTTGCGCTGCTCCTTGAATTTCTTTACGTCGTCTTGCCACATGGCTTTGATTTCTTCGGCACTTTTTCCGTCTTCAATCATCTTGCGCACGTAGTCTACACCTATCAGTTTCTCGAAGAAGGAGCGGAAGAAATAGTCGTCCATGTTCAGGTTGCGGTAGGCGTCGATGACATAACTCAGGTCCACGCCTCGTTTCCAAATCTCTTCATCGCTCATGCCGCTCAGGTCCACGCCGTAGCACAATTTGTTGAGTTGGGGCGGGTTCTTGGCGCCTGGCACGCTACGTGGCGTAAAGCTGAAATCGTAGCCCTTCATGTTGGGATGGCCATATACTTGGAAAGGCTTGTCTGTTCCTCGTCCCAGGCTGACGGGCGTTGCCTCGAAGTAGCAGGTCGAGGGGTACAGATAGACGGATTTCATGTTCGGAAGGTTGGGCGATGGGGGGATGGGCAGCCTGTACATCGTCTGGTGCGTGTAGTTCTTGCAAGGGATGACGGTCACGTCACATACACGAGAGGCAGGCAGCCAACGCTCGCCGTTGACCATCAGGGCCAGTTCGCCTAGCGTCATGCCATGTACGATGGGGATGGGCAGCCAGCCAACGCCTGACTTGTGCTTCATGTCCAGTATCGGGCCGTCCACGTAGTGCCCGTTGGGGTTGGGACGGTCGAGTATCAGCATCTTGCGGTTGTACTCGGCACAGGCGTCCATCAGGCGACACATGGAGGCGTAGTAAGTGTAGTAGCGAAGTCCCACGTCTTGGATGTCGACGATGAGGATGTCGAATTTGCGCATGGATTGTTCGCTTGGTTTACCCAGCTTGCCGTCGTAAAGCGACAGGATGGGTACTCCCGTCTTTGAATCTACAGAACTTGATACATGCTCTCCAGCATCGGCATTGCCTCGAAATCCATGTTCGGGCGAGAAGATGGCCACTACGTTGAATTTGTTCTCCAGCAAGACATCCACTAAATGTTTGTTGCCAATCATACCCGTGTGATTAGAAAAAACGGCAATCCGTTTTCCCTTCAGAATGGGGAAGTATTCGGAGGTTTGCTCATCGCCGAGGATGATCCTGCCTTCTTGGCTTCGGCATTCGTAGCACCAGCATAGGATGGACAATAAGAATATGAGAATTTTTTTCATGGTTGTCTGTGGATTGTTTTTTGTTTCACATTCTACAAAGATAGGAATTATTCTTATGTCAGGAATACATATTCAATCATTTTACAGGTTGGTAATGGTTCGTTTAAGGTAACGTTAGATTGGAAATAGTAAGAAAAGAACCCCGCTGTAGCTGGTACAGTAGGGTTCTTTTGACTATCTGTTCACTTATTTCCAGCCAATATTTTGTTCTAAGTTTGGATTGAGGGTAATTTGTCCACTAGGTATCGGGTAGAGGTAATGTTTTTTGTCGTAAACACGTTCATTGTTTCCATATCCGTCTACATAGTTTCCATCCAATGACAATCCGCATTCTGGATCGTTTACATAGTTGGCTCCCAGTCGAATATCAGGATTCTTGCTGGTATCCAACTTGTCAAGTTGATGCCAGCGGATGAGGTCCCAATAACGGAAATCATTGTCGAGCATCAGTTCGCAACGGCGTTCACGACGGATTTCCCAAATCAGAGGGCTTACACCCATATCGTTATCGCCTGCGTCGGCAACGTCGACCGTGATAGAGGGAAGGCCAGCACGACTCTTCAGTTTGTTGATAGTCTTGTTCAGATCATCGTTTGTAATAGTACCTAACTCAGCCTTTGCCTCGGCATAATCTAGGTATATTACAGACAACCAATAGAGTGGAGCTGATGTGTAGTTCTTGCTACCTGTTTCACGATAAGTTGGATCAATGTTTACATTATCGAATTTGCAGATTCCATAACCGCTGGAAGCTGTCATGGCTATACCGCCTGCAATGCGTTGCCATGCATGGCCTTGGTAACAAAGTACAGAGTCTATTATCTGACCTAAACGCTTGTCGCGTACTTCCAACAGGTTTTGGATATTCAGATGTTGAGCGCCATCGCTGGCTGACAATTTCATGATACCTGCATCTGTATTGTCATATGATGTGTTGGCCGCAGTCTTTCCATCCAAGAACAAGAAGGAGTCGAAAGCATCTTTTGAGATACCGTCCATCTGAGTACTGCTACAAGTGTAATTAATTGTGGAGTGTCCGAAATAATCTTTCTTGTATTCTTTGTAGAAAATGATTTCGGAGTTTCCTGACAATGTCTCAGAGTTGTAAATAGCACGATAACTGGCTATATCTGAACCCAGTGTATAGTCTGGCATGATTTGTTCGCAGGCTTCTACACAAGCTTGTAAGAACCGATTGGCTCCTTCCAAATCAGCAGGTTTTCCATTCTCTTCTTGTGTGCGATATTTGCGGAAAGTACCTTCCCACAAGCAGATTTGGGATTTTAAGGCATTAGCCATGTTGCGTGACCATGTCGTTTGTGAATTGACATCTTCGATGTTGTTGCAGGCAAAATTCAAGTCCTCTAAAACCTTGTCCATGATTTCATCACGATCCTCGCGCGCGGCATACAGTAACGGATCGTTTGTGTCAGGTACATGATCGAGCCATGTACAGTCTCCGAACTTACGAACCAAATCCCAATATTGCCAGCCACGCATCAGGCGTGCTACACCTATCCAATGGTTTTTTGTAGCCTCATCCATGTCTGTTGCTTGAGTAGTCAAGGAGCTGATCATGGCATTGGCACGACGTATTTCATCCCAAGTAGATGACCAGTTACTGTCCGAAGCAGGAACATTGATGTATTTCCAATTTTTGAATCCAGCACCTATTTGATCGTCACTGAGAGAAGTAAAATAGAAATCTCCACTTCCACCACTATTACCATAACCTGTGAACAGATTATAGAAAGTAGCCGCATAACCTTCTACACTGGATGGGTTATTCCAGAATAAAGGACTATCTGTAAATTTGTCGAGTGGTTCTTTATCGAGCATGTCAGTACAGCTTGACAATGAAAGCGAACCAAGCAATAGTGCACTATATAAAAATGTTTTCTTTTTCATGATTCTTGTCTTTAAAGTTTAGAATGTTACTTGGAGTCCGAATGAGATGGTACGTGTGATCGGTGCTACACGTCCCCATACACCATTACTGTTGCTGCCCGTATCGCTGGCATCGATTTCTGGGTCTACTGGTGCGTAACTGTTGTTGATCAACTCACAAAGATTTTCAGCAGTGAAATAGATACGTGCTTTCTGCATGAAACATTTTTTAGTCCATTCTTGTGGCAGGGGGTAACCTACTGTTAAGTTCTTGAAACGCAGATATGAACGGTCGATCAAATATTTGCTTTGAGGATAGAAGTTGTTCTTTCCATCTGCGATGCCAGAAACTGTTCCGCCACTTCCGTTGCCTGGATATAAACGTGGGTAGAAAGCATCAGTGTTTTCTTCTGTCCAGTAATCCATTTGATTGGCATAGATACCATCAGCACCACGTGAGAATGGCATTACGAATGCACCTGTTGACCACTGATCCCATTTACCTACGCCTTGGAAATACATGTCGAGGTCAATACCTTTCCATGAACCTCCTAAACGGAATCCATATTGGAAGCGAGGGGTAGAGTTACCAATAACTTTCAGGTCACCCATGTCATCTTTAGTACCGTTTCCGCCATCGATGACTCCATCTCCGTTTAAGTCTTTGAATTTAATATCGCCGGGGCCATATTCAAATGTACCTCCACTGACAAGACCATCTTGATTAGCTACGCCTTGTGCATAACCTGTACGATTGCCATTGGCATCGTAAGTGAAGTCGTCTTTTGTGAAATAACGATCAGTCTCAAAACCATATATATCGCCATATACTTTACCGCTAAAGTAATCGCTCAGGATACCACTTGGGTTATTCCAGTTAGTTACGACTGTTTTATAGTCAGAAAGGTTCCCGTTTGCGTATACAGTAAAGTCACCAAATCTCTTGTTCCAGCTGACGTTCAATTCCCAACCGCGTGTGCGAAGTGAGCCTGCGTTGGTATAGGGCTCGGTTGTTCCCAACATGTCGGGCAGAGTTACACCTGGAGCCAACATATCCAATGTCTTGCGTTGATACCAGTCAAATGATACATTCAGTTCGTTGTTCATGAAACCTAAATCCAAACCGATATCAAAGGTACGGATACGTTCCCATGTCAATGTGCTGGATACCAACGATGGAGTATCATACATGTTTACAAAAGTTCCGTCACTTCCCAGCCAATATCTATCGCTTAATGAATTGATGGTTGAGATAAACATGTCTTCGCCGACAGCTTCATTACCGATTTCTCCGAAAGAAGCACGGAGCTTACCATTGCTGATGATATTACGCAGATTGTCGAAGTAACCTTCTTGGCTGAAACGGTAACCTAATGAACCTGACGGGAAGAAAGCCCAGCGGTCACTGGAGGGGAAAGATGAAGAACCGTCGAGGCGGCCGTTCAATTCCAATAACCAGATTTCATTCCAGTTGTAATTGATTCGGCCGAAGTAACCTGCTGTAGCAGAGTGGATATGACGTCCGCTAACCGTTTGTGTTCCATTGGACAGATTGAATTCGGGCTGATCTGGATTCAGTAAGCCTTCTCTCTTAGAACGATGCCAATAGTATTCTTCTCCTTCTGCATTACCACCGATCATAATGTTAAAGTTATGTTTATTGGCCAAGGTAAATTCATAATTGGCATAAAGGTTAAAAGCATAAGAAGTAGTCTTTTCGCTTTGTTGCTGCAGATAAGAGTCGGTTTGAATATCTGTTGGAGCAGACATATTACCCCATGTATTATATCCTGAAACCGGCAGACCTACCATATCTTGGAAAAGATTTTTTACGTTATAAGTATAGTCTGCGTTCACGGTCAAGCCTTTAGCTAGTTTTGCTTTTGCAAAACCTGTCATGCGGACATAGTTGGTAGAGGTTTCTGTGTCACCAGCTTGCTTCAGATACATAATGGTATTGCGCAAGTCTGTACCGTTAATGGTACCCAATGGTTCAAAGAAACTTCCCCATCTCCACATATATTGATAGGGAGTACGACGTGTATTCGGTTCTGTATAAGTACGATCTGTGAAATTGAATCTACCACCAATTTGTAACCAGTCGGTTACGTCAGAGGTGATATTTGCGTTTACATTGTAACGTTTCAGTTGGTCTGGATTAAAATTGAGTTGTCCTTCTTTCTTGTCATAACCAACAGATAGATAGTAGGTTGTTTTCCCGCTGGTACCCTGTACATTTACGTTATGACTTTGTGAGGGGGCCCAATTTTGATACATAATGCCTACGACATCCCAATCAGCATAGAACATGGCAGTACCTGTTGTAGGATCCAAGTAATAGTCTCCTACATTATCCATACTTTGGAAGGGCTGCATTTCACGATATCCAGCTTTTTTATGGCCGTGTTGTTCTTGCCAGGCTTCGGCATAGGGGAGCATCTTGTCCAAATACATACCAAATAATTCGGGATCTGTACCATTACGTTCGTTGACCTCAATTAAAGCTCTTAATTGGGATGGTACGTCTGCATAGTCAGGCAAAATGCTTGGAGTGCTCCATGCAAAATTGTTAGAGTAGTTAATCGTAAATTTATCTTTTTTAGTTCCTTGTTTGGTTGTGATTAATACCACACCAAAAGCTGCGCGCGAGCCGTATATGGAGGTAGAGGCAGCGTCTTTTAGAACGGAAACGCTAGCAATGTCTTGTGGATTGATGAGCGAAAGGTCATCCAAAGGTACACCATCGACGATAATCAAGGGGTTACTGGTTTCGCTATTACTCAGTGTACCTACACCACGAATTGTCATACTTGGCTGCTCATTAATACCTCCTTGTGTATTTCGAATAGTCAAGCCGGGAACTACACCTTGTAAAGCTTTGGTTACATCCATTTGGGGCTTGGCTTCCAATGCTTTATTTACATCTACTGTAGAAACAGCACCTGTTACATTGACTTTCTTTTGTGAACCGTAACCTACGACCACAACTTCGTCCAACATTTCATTGTCTTCCGCAAGTATGACTTTGATGGTGCTTTGTTGAACTTTGATTTCTTGTGATTTGTACCCGATGAATGATATTTGCAGGATGGCTCCCTGTTGTACGTTCAAGGTGAATTTTCCGTTTATGTCTGTCAGGCTACCGTTGCTGGTTCCTTTTTCCAGAACATTTGCGCCAATAATAGGTTCTCCGTTGTGGTCAGTTACCAGTCCGTTTACGGTTATTGTTTGCATTTGTTCCGTAATCCCTAAGTTTTGACTTGGAATGGTAGGAATGGCATAGATTTGTCCATTGCCGAAGAGCAGTGTGCCACATATGGCTGCTGCAGTGAGAAGTTTACCTCTGTAGGTAAATCTCGTTTGTTTGTGATCTTCATTCATAAAAGAAAGGATTTTAAGTTGGTTGGTAATAAGGGTCTGACAAGGTTGTATTCCAAAATGGCGGATAATTGCTTGCCTGTCCTGTGAATAAGTGCTGTTCCTGATATTGAACGAATCAGGTTGATTTGTAAAAAGTCCTCTTATTTATATTCATAGGCACATTGTTTTTAAGGGTTAACTTGTTAATAATTGTTTCTAAATCGGAAAATGTTTATAATATGGGTTCACATTTTCTTTTGTGTCTCAACAAAGGTATTTTATTTTTTTTAAAATGAAACATTATTCTTGCCTTATTTAAGTATCGGATACATGTTTTTATGTTTTTTAAACAATAGCCAGCTGTGTTTCCTGACCTGTAAAATTGTGAATATCTTGATAGACAGATGTGGGTATGGTGTTGTAGAAAATAGCTCTCTTATAGGGATTTGTCGTGTGGGGGTATTGTATTATACCTCTTCTCTATTCATTGCATGGTATTCTATCAGACCGTTGATGGAAGTTTCTTCTATTGTTTTTAGGTCGATACCAAATTCTTTGGCTGTTTCACGTAGCAACTCGGCATAATAGTGGGCGAGCGAGCCAACAAAACGGACAGGGTAGTTTTGATAGTCGTATTGGCAGACATTGCGTGTAAAGAAGCTGCGTAGATTGCTGGTAATGAGGTTGTAGACGTAGTCTTCATTCAGATAGTCTGCTAAGAAATAAGAAACAGTGGCTAGAAAGCGGTTTGGGAAGGGACGGTTGTAAACAGACTCCATTACTTCGTTGGCGTTGATGCGGAACTTGTCGTAGAAATCATTCGTGATGTCTTTGGGAGCAAGGCCTTTTAATACGTCAGACAAAAAGTGCTTGCCCATAACAGCTCCACTGCCCTCATCTCCCAAGATGTAGCCACCCGCTTTGACGTTTTTGGCAATGATTTTTCCGTCATAGAAACATGAATTAGAGCCTGTTCCAAGAATGCATGCTATGCCTGCTTCACATTTGAAGAGGCCTCGGGCAGCAGCCAACAGGTCGCTTTCTACTTGGATGGGGGTCTTAAATTGGGCTACAAGTGATGCACCCAATATGTTTTTCTTTTCATGGGAGGAACATCCGGCTCCGTAAAAATATACCTGCTCCAATTTTTTCTTGAAAAATAGCTCAGGCAGTCCCAGCCGTACGCTTCGGCTGATCTCGCGTCGGGTCTGGAAGAAAGGGTTGAGGCCTTCAGTAAAGGATCTTTGTATCAAGTTGTTATCCTCGACTAAAACCCACTCTGTCCGAGTTGAACCGCTTTCAGCTATTAATTTCATGGTATGGTCGTTTTAGATTTACGTACAAATATATAGTTTTTTTTAGATATTCCTATTCCTTTTTAAAGGTTTCTTTTCAATTATAGGGATTCAAACTAAAAAACTCCCAGCTTCTTCGTGAGGAAAAGCCGGGAGCTTTTGAACTATTGCGATTTCTCTTAAAGAGCTTTCTCTTTAATTAGGTATTCAGCAATCTGAACGGCATTCAGGGCGGCTCCCTTCTTGATTTGGTCGCCTACAATCCAGAAGGTTAGTCCGCAATCGTTGGTCAGGTCCTTGCGGATGCGGCCTACGTAGACGGGATCCTTGCCGGCCAAGAAGAGCGGCATGGGGTATTCCTTTTCGGCGGGGTTGTCCATCAGCACCAGTCCTTCGCCCTTGCTGAAAGCTTCGCGAGCCTCTTCGACGGAGATGGGGCGTTCGGTTTCCACCCAGATGCTCTCGGAGTGGGAGCGCAGGGCGGGCACGCGGACGCAGGTGGCGCTCACCTTGACGTCGGAGTGCATGATTTTGCGTGTTTCGTTGTACATCTTCATCTCTTCCTTCGTATAGCCGTTGTCGGTGAAGACGTCAATCTGAGGGATGAGGTTGAAGGCCAGCTGGTAGGCGAATTTCTCGACGGTGACAGGTTCGCCGGCCAGCACCTGGCGGTATTGGGTGTACAGCTCGTCCATGGCGGCGGCTCCGGCACCGCTGGCTGCCTGATAGGTGGCTACGTGTACGGTCTTGATGTGCGAAAGCTGTTCGATGGCTTTCAGGGCAACTACCATCTGGATGGTAGTACAGTTGGGGTTGGCGATGATGCCGCGCGGACGGTCCTTGGCGTCGGCGGCGTTGACTTCGGGCACTACCAGGGGTACGTCGGCGTCCATGCGGAAGGCGCTGGAGTTGTCTATCATCACGGCTCCGTATTTGGTGATGGTCTCGGCGAACTCTTTCGATGTGCCTGCGCCTGCGGAAGTGAAAGCGATGTCCACACCTTTAAAGTCATCGTTGTGCTGCAAGAGTTTGACCTCGATCTGTTTGCCGCGGAAGGTATATTTGGTTCCGGCACTGCGTTTAGAACCGAACAAAACTAACTCGTCCAACGGGAAATTTCTTTCATCGAGCACACGCAGGAATTCTTGTCCCACGGCTCCGCTTGCTCCAACAATTGCTACTTTCATTTCTTTTTCTTTGTTTTAAGTGGTTTGTAAAAAAGTCAATTCAAGGCGCAAATTTACAACATTCTGCGATTATAACCACAGAAGTCGTTTTTATTTTTTGATAAAAACATACCTTGCTTGTAGGGACTTCTGGCGGCGGGTG